>OLHK01000051.1_pt1 | contig 48262 bp, 41 predicted proteins | sample 1609371 | NCBI WGS metagenome assembly OLHK01 (sample SAMN05416779, study PRJEB24817) | seawater metagenome | isolation source: Sea water | place: Canada:Atlantic | collected 2013-11
CTATTCGTCGGCAGCGTCAGATGTGTATAAGAGACAGCATACCAATACTGGAACCTTCACGGGCGGGTTTCACCATGGCTAAACCTCCCAAGGTTTGCATAATTGAACTCCAGTCACTGCTTGGCTCTAGCACAAACGCTTTAGGGGTTGCTACTTGGCAAGCATCCCATACTAATTTAGTGCGCCATTTATCCATCCCCAAGGCAGAAGCCATAACACCGCTACCGGTATAGGGTTTATTTAATAATTCCAATAGGCCTTGCAATGTGCCGTCTTCACCACCGCGACCGTGTAATGCAATAAACGCACGATCAAAAGTAGCCTGTGTTAATTGTTCTGCGCCGTTGTGGCCAACATCAATCGCAAAGGCATCAACCCCCGCTTCTAATAAAGCCGTTAATACCGCATTGCCACTATCAAGCGATACTGATCGTTCAGCCGATGTGCCACCCATTAATACAGCTACTTTACCGAGTGTTGCTTTTTCTTCAGCAGAGATGCGGTACGTCATATCAATCACGCCCCTCTGCCAAGGTTTTTTTAATGTGACGGCTGTTGGCGACAATTTGTGGTAATTGCTGTGTTAGTGTTATCGCCAAGCTGCCGATATCACCAGCCCCTTGGGTTAACAACAAGTCACCTGGCTTTAATACCTTACTAAGTACTTGTGAAATATCTTCATCTCGCTCAACAAAGACTGGGTCTAACGCCCCTCGCTGGCGAATACTGCGACATAAAGCGCGACCTTCTGCACCAGCAATAGGTTTTTCTCCGGCAGGATAAACATCCATTAATAACAAGACGTCTGGTTCGGATAACACTCGCACAAAGTCTTCGTACAAATCACGCGTTCGGCTGTAACGGTGCGGTTGAAACAATGCAACTAACCGACGTTCAGGGAAACCTTTACGGATTGCTTCTAAGGTTACTTCTACTTCTCTTGGATGATGCCCGTAGTCATCAACCAGCAAGACACTGCCTTCATTACCTTCTAAATCAGTGCACTCTACTTCTGCACATACTTGGAAGCGTCGACCAACACCAGCGAAATTTTCTAATGCATGAACAATGGATTCGTCATCCACTTTTTCGTCACAGGCAACAACAATTGCCGCCAGTGCATTTAAGACATTGTGCACACCCGGCATACGCATACGCACCGTTAAGTCTTTTGCCCCCTGTGGGCGTTTAACGGTAAAACGAGTAAACAATCCTGTTTGCTCTATATCGACTGCCTGATAATCAGCATCATCACTCAGGCCGTAGGTTATAAAATGACGAGAAACACGAGGTAAAATATCGCGCACATTATCATCGTCTATGCACAGCACTGCCAAGCCATAAAAGGGTAAATTTTGTAAAAAATCGATAAATGTTTGTTTTAACTTATCGAAATCACCACCGTAAGTTTCCATGTGATCGGCATCAATATTTGTGATGATAGAAGTCATGGGCTGTAGGTGTAAAAATGATGCATCGCTTTCGTCTGCTTCGGCCACTAAATAACGGCTAGCACCTAAGCGCGCATTACTGCCTGAGCTGTTTAAGCGCCCACCAATTACATAAGTCGGATCTAACTTTGCCTGCGCTAAAATAGAGGTAACTAAACTGGTCGTGGTGGTTTTACCATGCGTACCTGCGACCGCAATACCATGTCGAAAGCGCATCAGTTCGGCAAGCATTTCTGCCCGACGCACAATCGGAATACGCTTTTCGATTGCGTATTGAATTTCTGGATTATTTTCATCAATGGCTGTTGACACAACAACCACATCAACACCGTCTACGTTATCTTTTAAATGCCCTAAAAATACTTGTGCACCCATGTTAGTTAAGTGCTGAGTCACTGACGATTGGCGTAAGTCGGAACCACTTATTTGATAACCTTGGTTAAGTAATACTTCGGCAATGCCACACATACCAACGCCGCCAATACCAATAAAGTGAATGCGTTTTATACGACGCATTTCTGGTATAGCGTAGGCTTCTGCTGGCCCAGTCGTGAGTGGATTTTCGTTAGCCATTAATCATTTAACCTTATTTGTTTTATTACTTGCTCAGCAACAACGTCGGTTGCGTTTGTAATAGATGCACTAGAAGCAGCTAGCGACATCGTTTTAATGTGTTGTGGATTGTCAACGTAATGCTGCCAACGCTGTGCTAACCATTCACCTGTTAATTCAGATTGTTGTTTTAGTTCTGCACCACCGGCATCCACTAATGTTTGCGCATTTGCGGTTTGATGATCATCAGCGGCGTGTGGAAACGGTATCAAGATTGACGCCTTACCCGCACAAGCTAGTTCTGAAACTGTGAGCGCACCGGAACGACAAATTACCAGATCAGCCCATTCGTAAGCGGCTGCCATATCATCGATAAAAGCAACGACTTTGGCTTTATCAGATAAACCTTTGCTAGCGTATAATTGTTGAACCTGTTCGATATTTTTTTTACCGACTTGGTGCCACAGATTGGGTAAAGAATACTTGGCTTTATTGGTTGTTTCTTTTTCTTGTACCAGCGCCAAGGCATCGATCACGGCATTGTTAATTCCAATCGCGCCTAAACTACCACCAACGACCAACACATTCAGCTTTTCTTTTGTAAAATCTGCAGTTTTCTCTTCAGTTTTTGCTGCAGTTGCTTCTACCGTTTTTTCTAAGTTAACGTGAGCACTTTTTATTTTGTTTGAATTGTTTTTTAATTCAACAATATTGGCCCGTACTGGATTACCCGTTGTTAAAAATGTACCTGCGGCTATCTCTTTTTTATGATTCCCTTTGAACGTATTTGCGAAGGCCTGCATTACCACATTCGACATCGGCTTTAATAATCGATTAGTCATTCCAGGAAACGCATTTTGTTCATGTATCAACAGTGGGATACCCATTAATTTTGCCGCCACCCCACCTGGGCCAGTAGCAAAACCACCCAAGCCTAATACCGCATCGGCTTGAATCACTTTCATAAAACGCCAAGCTTGGTAAATGGCCTTAAGTATTTTAAATGGCGCCGCTAACAGGGCTAACTTACCTTTACCGCGCAAACCCGTTACCTGAATGCAGTGTAGTGGATAACCTGCTTTTGGAATCACATCGGCTTCAATACCCGCAGCAGTACCTAGCCAATGAATGCTGTAACCTTTTGCTGCTAAAGCATCTGCCACCGCTAGTGCTGGGAAAACATGGCCGCCGGTTCCACCTGCCATAATCATTACGGTTTTATTTGTCATGATGACCACCGTTTAATTCTTCAACGTAGGCATCAAAACCGGTAACGTATTCGGTTTCTTCGTGGCTATCTTTATTGATTGGCAGCAAGGATTTCTTACTCGATTTTTTTCGCGTTTTTTTGGCTTTAGGTTTAGCCATTGCTTCATCTAATTCAATACTCACTCGGTACACTAAGGCCACCATTACACAGCAAATGACTAAACTACTGCCGCCATAACTAAAAAACGGTAGAGTTAAGCCTTTGGTTGGTAATAAACCGGTATTCACACCCAAGTTGATAATGATCTGCAAGCCAAATAGGGTCGCTATACCAAAACAAATAAAGCCACCGTATAAGTGACCAATTTGTTGCGCGCGCCAACCAATGATAAGGCACTGGGCTAAAAAGAAAGTCAGCAAACCTAGAGCAAATAAACCACCGATTAAACCGGTTTCTTCTGACCAAATTGCAAATACAAAATCGGTATGTGCTTCTGGTAAATAAAATAATTTTTGTACGCTTTCACCCAAACCCGTACCCCATAGTTCACCTCGGCCAAATGCAATTAATGCTTGCGCTAATTGATAGCCAGAACCGTATACATGATCGGGGTGGAATGGATGCCAAAAATTCGTTAAACGCGCTAAACGATATTCTTCTCCGGTAATCATCACGTAGCCAACCAATAACGTTGCGAGCGCCAATAAGAAAAATTGACCCGCTTTAACGCCACCTAAAAATAATAAAACCAACACCGCGCCCATTAACACCACAACCGAGCCAAAGTCAGGTTCTAACAACAACAGTATTGCAATTAAAGCTAGAATCATTAGCGGCTTTATAAAACCCCACCATTGATTTTGCACCTGCACTTGCCGACGAATAAGATAACCAGAGATATAAAGTACGACTGTAAACTTAACAATTTCTGACGGTTGAATTTTTATAAAACCCAAGTTTAACCAGCGCGCACTGCCATTTACTACATGACCTATACCTGGGATCAATACCGCAACCAAACCGGCTATTCCAACCATTAACCACAGCGCATCGGTTTTACGCCACCACGATAGAGGAATCTGGCTCACTAAAAAGGCAGCGATAATACCCAGTACGATATAAACACTGTGACGAATGGAAAAGTGAGCTGCATTGCCGGTATAAATTTCAGCTATGCTCGTAGAAGCTGACATCACCATGATCCAGCCTAAAGCCAACAACGCTAACCAAGACCACACAAGAGCGTTCATTTTTACCGGGGTAATATGGTTAATAACCGTTTTAACGCTTAACTTGCTTAACCAGCTAGTGGTGTTAACTGGGCTAACAGAAGTTGCTGATGATTTAGGATTCATGCTGACCTCCTGCTTTTACCAACTGCTCAAAAAACTCACCCCGTTGCACATAATTGCTGAACTGATCAAAGCTTGCACACGCCGGTGAAAATAAAATAATATCCCCCGCCTCGGCAACTGCTTTGGCGTTTACTAATGCTTGTGCAAGAGTTTCTGACTGCTCTGTTGTAACAGCCAACTCTGATGTATGAGTTAGGGCAGACTCGCTGTCAAAAGTTGCTGCAAAAGTTGCGGCAATAGAGCTGGCATCACGACCAAATAATTGCACATTTTTAACCTGTTGCTGGCACACTTTAGCAAGTGCGGTAAAATCTTGATCTTTACCCACGCCACCGGCAATTAAAATTATTTTTTTGTCGTCACCTGCCAAACCATTAATTGCCGCTAAAGTAGAACCAACATTGGTACCTTTAGAATCGTTAAAGTAATTCACTCCTTTTTGCTCAGCAACCCAAGCACAACGATGGGGCAAACCCGCAAATTGAGTTAGTGCTTGCTGGAGTTGACGCTCGCTAACTTTAAAGTCTGTTGGCAGTGACTCAACCAAAGCAATTGCGGCTAAGGCGTTTAAGTGATTATGACGGCCTTTAATTTTTAATTGTTCGACTGGCAAGATTTTATCTTGCTGAAAAACCAAATAATTATCAGCACTGATCGCATACTGATGCTTAGCCGCAACCGGATTATCGGCCATTGTTAAACCAAAACTGCGCGTAGGCATTGAAGAGCTTGTGAGCGGTTGTGTTAATGGGTCTTCTCGATTAACCACTACACTTTTACAACCGCTAAAAATACGATGTTTAGCTTGGTGATAAGCCATCATCGATGAGTAGCGATCCATGTGGTCTTCACTTAAATTCAATACACATGCTACGGCAGCGGATAAGTTATGGGTTGTTTCTAATTGAAAGCTGGATAACTCAACAACGTAACAGTGGTAATTTTCATCTTGTAATAAAACATCCAACACGGGTATGCCAATATTGCCACACACCGCAGGCTTATGCCCTGCAGCTGTTAAAATATCACCCACTAGAGTAGTGACAGTGCTTTTGCCGTTAGATCCGGTGATTGCAATGATGGGTTTTTTCACATATTCCGCAAACAGATCAACATCACCTCTCACGCGACTGCCCTGTTGCTGTGCAAAAGCTATAGCAGGTTCTGCAATGGCAATGCCTGGGCTGACAATCAACTCTTGATACTGAGACAAGAATTCACCAGTAAGCGTGTCGGTAAAATCACCATTAAAAATTTGGCTAGAAGAAAACTCTGCCGCTATTGCACTTTGATTAGGTAACGATTGACGAGTATCACAAAGATCAAATGACATTCCTTTAGCCGTCAAAAAACGCGCACACGAAAGCCCTGTTTGGCCCATGCCGATAATTAAGCGTTTTTGATCAGATGTAATCAAGTTGGTCATTGCTAAGTTATATCTCGTTCATTCTTTAATTAGCGTATTTTTAATGTTGCCAAACCGGCCAACACTAAAATTAATGTGATAATCCAAAAGCGCACGATCACCCGTGGTTCTGGCCAGCCTTTTAATTCGTAATGATGATGCAAGGGTGCCATGCGAAAAATGCGTTTACCGGTTAATTTAAATGAGCCTACTTGTAAAATTACCGACATTGTTTCGGCGACAAAAATACCGCCCATGATAAAAAAGATAATTTCTTGGCGAGTGATCACGGCCATCATTCCCAATGCGGCCCCAAGTGCCAGCGAACCTACGTCACCCATAAATACCTGTGCAGGGTAAGTGTTAAACCACAAAAATCCAACGCCGGCTCCGACCAAAGCACCACTGAAAACTACCAGCTCACCGGCGCCTAAGACATAAGGAATGGATAAATATTCTGAGTAATTAACGTTACCCGCAAAATACGCACATAAACCCAAAGCAGCACCAACCATTACCGTTGGTAAAATGGCTAAGCCATCCAAGCCATCGGTTAAATTAACGGCGTTACTGGCACCCACGATGACAAAGTAACTTAATACAATATAAAAAATTCCTAATTCAATAATGACATCTTTAAAAAATGGAATAATTAATGAAGTTTCTGCACTGCTAGGAGCCGTTATAAATAAATACACCGCCACGACTATGGCCAATAACGACTGCCAAAAATACTTCCAACGCCCGGGTAATCCGCGTGAGTTTTTTTCCACCACTTTGCGGTAATCATCCACCCAACCAATAGCTCCAAACGCCAAGGTAACTAGCAGCGTGGCCCACACATATTTATTTTCTAAGTTACCCCACAACAAAGTTGTGACGGTGATGGATAATAAAATAAGCGCACCCCCCATAGTGGGAGTGCCAGCTTTGCTTAAATGCGATTTAGGACCATCTTGACGCACTGATTGGCCTATTTGATATTCGCGTAATTTACGGATCACTTTAGGGCCCAAAAATAACGCCACAGTCAGCGCAGTAATCACAGCAAAAATTGCACGCAATGACAGATATTGCACCACGGCAAAACCTGAATGAAATTGTGTTAGGTATTCTGCAAGCCATAACAACATAGTTATTGTTCCCCAGTAGAATTTGAAACGTGATCGACACGTTTCAACGACAGAGCTGAGACAATGTTGTCCATTGCTGCACTGCGCGAACCTTTAACCAAAAAAATCTGGCCAGGTTGTTTATTAGTATTTATATAATTTAATAATGAATCTTGTTGCTCAAACCACTGCGCGGTAATATTTGCATCAGAACCTGCTGCCTGATTAAAAGCAGCAATTGCATGACGACAGCCATTACCGGTAGCAACAAAATTAGCAATACCTTTTTGCTGAGCGTATTCACCCATTTCTCGGTGAATGCTTTCTGAGTCATTACCTAACTCAGCCATATCGCCCAATACCAACCAAGTATTATCTTGCCACAATGACAACACATCGATAGCGGCTTTTACGGAAGCAGGGCTGGCGTTGTAGGAGTCGTTAATGATACGTACACCACCTTCCCCGTCCACCCATTGCAAGCGTCCGTCAACACTTGGCATGGTTTTAAGTTGCTCGATGATTGCTTCCAACTTTAGGCCTAATGCCAATCCAGCAGCGATAACCGACAGAGCGTTCATCACATTATGCTGTCCTAGCAATGGAATTGTGCAGGGGTAACAAGCGGATTGATTTTGCTGATAGATAACATCGAAAGAACAGCCAAATTCATTACAAATAATATTTTGTGCCATAACATCGGCAAAGTTATTCACAGCAAAACTTAACACTTTGCGTTCACCAGCGCGCAGCACCCAGTCGGCATAATACACATCGTCGGCATTAAGAATGGCGCAGCCATCTGCCGCTAGTGAATCTATGATTTCGCCTTTGGTTTGCATAATGGTTTCGATGCTACCAAAGCCTTCAAGATGCGCACCACTGACATTTGTAAGAATGGCAACGTCTGGCTGGGTGAACTGCGAGGTGTAAGCAATTTCGCCGGGGCCGCTAGCACCCAACTCTATTACTGCCGCCTTATGCTGCGCAGACAAACCCAACAGCGTTAATGGCGCACCCACATGATTATTGAAATTGCCCGGCGTTGACCAGCAATCGCCAACAAGCTGCAGCATATGCGCTGCCATAGATTTAACCGATGTTTTACCTGCACTACCGGTAATTGAAATAAGCGGCCCATTGAATTGACTGCGGTTCCACTGCCCTGCTTTACCCAAGGCAAATAAAGTATCGTCAACCACCAGCAAAGGAAAATCCGTAGGAATATTACCAGCCGCTTCGTATTTCTTATCCACAACTGCGGCAATCGCACCCATAGACTGCGCTTGAGTTAAATAATCATGACCATCAAAATTATCGCCACGCAGAGCCAAAAATACATCCCCTGGTCGTAGATTGCGGCTATCGGTATTAATATTTTTCGACTCAATTTTGGCCATTTCGGTAATGGCCACTTTAGAAATCACAGTGGCCGAAATTGCCTTAGCCAATTCAGCTAAAGTAAAAGAAGCCATCATCATAAGGCCTCCTTATTAAATGCTTGTATATCTTGATAACCTTGAGCTAATAAAACCGCTTCGTCGCTGTAAGGTATTTTTTCACCTTTAATATCTTGATAGGCTTCATGCCCTTTACCTGCGACTAAAACCATGTCGTGTTGATTAAAATGAGTGAGGGTTTGCACAATCGCTTGCTGACGATCAAGTTCTACCGAGATCATCGCATTATTTTCATTATCAACATTGCCTGTAAAGCCTGCTTGCATATCTATAATGATGCTTTCAATATTTTCGTGTCTTGGGTTGTCAGTGGTTAAACACACGTAATCTGCAAACTGTTGTGCAATTGCTGCCATCAAAGGACGCTTGCTCGTATCGCGATTACCGCCGCAACCAAAAACAACACCTAAGCGGCCTTGAGTTTGTTTAACCAAGGTTGATAACACATTGCTTAGCGCATCGGGTGTATGAGCAAAATCAACCACCACTGTCGGGCAGTTTGTCTTGCTGTACGTTTGCATACGCCCAGGGGCCGGTGTAATTGCCTGAACCGCATTAATAATGTGCTGAAACTCAAAAACATTCTGCACAGCCAGCAAACCAATCGCAGCCAACACATTCGCAAGATTAAAATCGCCAACCATATTAATAGTAAAATCGGCATCGCCCCAAGGAGTAGTAATACTCGCGTCTATCGTAGTGGTACTGCTAGTTGATTTAAGCACGCGAATATCGGCGTTTGGGTTAAAACCATAACTGATTTTTTGTGCTGTAATCGAAGTGTCTGCAAGTAAGCGCTGACCATAATCATCATCAATATTGATGATGGCGTAACGTAAATGCTCACCCAAAAATAATTCACGTTTGATTGCAAAATAACTTTCCATATCGCCGTGATAATCTAAATGGTCTTGGCTTAGATTTGAGAATACTGCAGCGTAAAAAGTTAAACCCTGAATACGATTTTGCTCTATGCCATGGCTTGAAACTTCCATAGCAATTGTCTGTGCCCCGGCACGCTGCATAGCACTGAATTGGCGCAACAATATTGCTAGCTCTGGTGTAGTATTTTTACTGGCCGAAATATCCGGCCACACGCCATAGCCTAAAGTGCCCATCAAACCCGACGGCTGTTGTAATGCGGTACTCATTTGCGCCACAAATCGAGTAATACTGCTTTTACCGTTGGTGCCGGTAACACCCCATAATGGCATATCAAAAACTGAAGCTGCATGTGCTTCGTGATGTTGATAAAAATGAATTATCAAGGCATTAATAAATGTCTTTAGATTCTGAATTTCAATAACGGGGACGTTCGCTTGATAATGAATTTCAGCTTTTTGTTTTTCAACCACAAGTGATTCATTATGCTCACCATCGAGTAAAATGGCCGACGCACCTTTGGCAATCGCATCATCAATAAATGTTTTTCCATGTTGCGACAAACCAGCCAAAGCAATAAAGCAATCACCAACAACGAGATCACGGTTATCAGTTACTAAGCCAGCAATTTGGATGTTAGGAATAGTCGGCTGAGCATTTAAAATAAACGGTGTTAATAATTCGATTAAGTTCATAGCTGCGTCACCCTGTTATTTGCCTTATTCATTTTATTAACTCTATTCGCTTGGGTTAGAGGTGACGATAATGAACGAGAATGTGGGGCGACAAAGTCACTGTTATTAACTTCAGCCACGTGAAAATCTTGGCTTTGATCTGGGTCTATTTTTAACGTGCGCAAGGCTTCTTCCATAATGCGACCAAACACAGGAGCAGCCACTTCGCCGCCATAATATTCTTGTCCTTGTGGCTGATCGATCACCACAACTAAAACAAATCTAGGGTCGGAGATAGGTGCAATGCCTGCAAAAATCGCCGTATATTCTGAATCTTGATAGCCGTCTTTGCCCACCTTGTGCGAGGTGCCTGTTTTACCACCAACACGATAGCCTTCCACTTTTGCACGGGTCCCTGTACCGCCCTTTTGCGTAACTGTTTCAAGCATCTTGCTCATATCATGGGCCACCGACGCGGGCATGATTTGTTCGCACCTTGTTTGTGTATCGTTCATAATTAAACGTGCTTCTTGTACACAACCGGAGTTGGCAAAAGCCGTATAAGCCTGAGCCAGCTGCAGCGGTGTAACTGATAAACCATAGCCATAAGACAAGGTCGCCAACCCTAACTTATCGAGCTTTTGTGGATAGGGTAAATACCCTACTGCTTCACCGGGAAAACCCAGAGCCGTCGCTTGCCCTAACTTGGCCGAGTGTAATAAATTCCATAAGTAATCTGCTCCCATTTCATGGGCTAATTTAGTTACGCCAATGTTGCTGGATTTACGAATAATACCGGTTAAATCCAAGCGGCCGTAATCACGATGATCGCGAATGGTTTTTTGACGAATACGCATAAAACCCGGAGACGTATTCACTACTGAATCAGCTTGGTGTTTACCTTCTTTCAGCGATGCAGCCACAGTAAAAGCTTTCAGTGTTGAACCTGGTTCAATCATGTCGGTTAAAGCACGGTTGCGCATTTCTTTCGCATTTAAAGTACTGCGGTTATTAGGGTTGTAAGAAGGACGATTAACTAAAGCTAAAATATCGCCATTACGAGCATCCATTAATACGGCGCTCCCCCAGTTTGCTTTGTGCGCATGAACAACCGCCTTTAATTCTCGATAGGCCAAATACTGCAAACGCAAATCTAAAGTAAGTGTTAAATCACTACCCGACTCGGCAATGGCTGAAACATTTAATTGCTTAATAACATTACCACGCAAATCTTTAACCACACGCTGCTGACCCGGCGAGCCTTGCAACCATTCGTCGTAAGCCAGCTCCAAACCTTCTTGTCCTTTACCATCAATATTGGTCATACCCACGACGTGAGCGGTGACTTCAGAGGCGGGATAAAAACGTCGATATTCTGTTTCTGAATACAAACCACTTAATTTTAGATCCAAAGCTTTATCTGCTTCTTCTGGTGGAAGGTGGCGTTTAACATACATAAAGCCTTGATGGCGATTGCGATTAAGCCGACGGCTCAATCTTTTCTGAGAAATACCCAAGGTAGCCGCTAAAGTAGTGGCATTAGCAGCATCAAATACTTTAGGGTTCAACCACAGACTTTTTACTGGAGAACTAACAGCAAGAGGTTCACCATTTCGATCTTTGATATCACCACGCAAAGCGGGAATGGACTCTTCTCGTACCATGCGTTGCTCGCCTTGAGCAACTAAAAATGACTGCTTTACCAGATGTAAATGCCCCATACGCCCAGCAACAATAACAACCAGCAATACGAAAAAACCCAGTACCAACGCAAAGCGCCATACCGGGATTCTGTAATCTGTTAATGCTGTATTCGCTGTAGTAACAGCTTTTTTAATGCCAGGCTTAGCCACGTTATTGTGTGCCTTTCATGTTTTTGCGTGTTTTCATTCTCATAGATCCTTAAACAATTCCGTTTAGGCTAATAATTATTATAAAAATCTCATCCATGGATTATTGGCTAACGACTGCTGCGAATAACCTGCACATCGATAGGTTTCATCATATTCAATTTATCTACCGCAATTCGCTCTACTCGGCCATGGGCAGTTAATGCACTTTTTTCTAACAAAAGCCGGCCATAATCTTGCTCTAACGTTAACCGCTGTCGTTCAGACACTTGCCACTTAGCCACCAACTCACGATGCCAGTGTGTTGCCGCTACTTGCAGCGTGGCTAATGCCATAACCAACAACCATGCTGCAATAATTAACAGGTTTTTGTGTTTAAGCAGTACCTTTGCACTGAACGCCATCAATTACTCTCGCTCGCCTTCAATTCGTTCAGCTATGCGCAATACAGCACTGCGAGCACGAACATTACCGCCAACCTCATTGGCTTTTGGTTTTATCGCTTTGCCAATTTTGATCATTGTTTTACCTAAGTCGTTATCCAACACCGGCAAACCTCGCGGAATTGGGCGACCTTGCTCTTGGCGACGGATAAAGCGCTTAACAATTCGATCTTCAAGGGAATGGAAACTGATTACCGCCAAGCGCCCTCCTACCCTTAAAACATCAATCGATTGATCCAAAATCTTTTCTAAATCGGTTAATTCATTATTTAAATGAATGCGAATCCCTTGAAAAGCGCGCGTCGCTGGGTGCTTGTGTTTTTCCCAAGCTGGGTTAGCTTCTTTTAAAATCTCGGCCAACTGTACCGTACGATTAATACGCTGCAGTTCACGCTCTCGTACCACCGCATTAGCCATGCGTTTAGCAAAACGCTCTTCACCGTATTCTTTCATTACTCGCGCCAGTTCATCTGCACTTACTCGCGCAATCCACTCTTCGGCACTTTCACCAGAAGTCGGATCCATTCTCATATCCAATGGCCCATCACGCATAAAACTGAAACCACGCTCGGCGTCATCTAATTGCGGTGATGAAACGCCCAAATCCAGCAGCAAGCCATCAATCTTATCGATACCACGAGCTTGCAACTGCTGTTGTAAATCCGCAAAACTGGTTTTAATAATGGTAAAACGCGGATCTTTTTTCTCTAACGCTTCGCCTGTAGCGATCGCTTGCGGATCTTTATCAAAACCAAACAAACGCCCGTGCTCGGATAACTTAGTTAAAATTTGCTCACTGTGACCGCCACGGCCAAAAGTGCCATCAACATAAAATCCATCTGGATTAACCACACAACCATCAACCGTTTCGTGCAACAACACAGTAAAGTGGTCTTGCTGTACACCCACCCCCGACTCAAGCTGCTCTTGCTTTTGTGCCGTTTGAGCTTGCTGCGCTTTCTCGCGTTCCGTCTTACTTAACTTTGTTCTGCTTCGCTTGGCCATAAGACTTCTTTATAAAGAAAGATTTAATAATTCGTCTGGAAGTGTGTCTAAAGAATTGACCTCGGCAATGTAATCATCGCGTCGGCTATTCCATAGCTCTTTACTCCACAACTCTAGTTTTTTGCCTTGCCCTACCAATACTGTTTCTTTTTCTAACTGTGCATATTCACGCAAAGGCGATGACAACAGCATGCGCCCATTAGCGTCCATATCAATATCGGTAGCATGGCCAATCAGTAATCTTTGTATGCGTCGTGCACTGGGATTAAAACTGGGTAAGGCTTCTATTTTTTCCTGAATCAGCTCCCACTCATCAACGGGGTAAATCAATAAACAGCGTTCTTCGGTATCAATTGTGGCTACTAGACGCCCAGCACAAAGATCCACCAGCAATTGCCGATATTTCATCGGGATTGCTAGCCTACCTTTAGCATCTAAATTAACCGCACTCAGTCCACGAAACACTGGTATTCCTTATCCAAAAGATTGAATAGAGTTTGAAGTTTTATTTATCGTTAAATTTAACTACAAAAACCCACTATTACCCACTTTATTCCACTGATGCACACTATAGAAACGCTGAGACGGATTTGCAAGACTAACCACACTGTGGATATATGAAAATTTGCGTTAGATCACAATGACTTAGCCACTATTTACGACACAAAATCAAAAAGCGAAAGAATTACCTTGTATAAAAGCCATACCAACCGTGGCTCTGCGCATACAAGTTAAAGTAAAACTTTAAGTTAGTACTCACCAACAATATTATTAAAATTTATTTAGACATTTTTGTTATAAATAGTGGTCACTAACTAACCATGTGAAAAACTAAGAGTGAACACTCACACTTTTGTCGCATTGTGACTATTCCTAGGAGGGGAGAAAGCGAAGGGCTGCGGACAAAAACAAAGACGGGAGTATTAAAAACAGCAAACTCGATGTTAGTAAACACCAACATCGAGTTTGAAGATTAAACAACTAGCAATAGCTATAACACGCTAGCGTTTTTGTCTGTGGAAACCACGCTTAGCAAGTTCGATACGAGCAATAACGCCTTTATGCACTTCATCAGGGCCATCCGCTAAGCGTAAAGAACGCGCCTGCATATAAAAAGCGGTAAGTGGAGTATCTTGGCTCACCCCGGCTCCACCATGAATTTGAATGGCATCGTCAACCACCTTCTGTAACACATTAGGAGCCACAACTTTAATAGCCGAAATTTCTGTCATTGCTGCCATAGCACCAACTTTATCCATTTTCCAAGCCGCAAATAATGTTAATAAGCGTGCCTGATCAATAGCAATACGGGCTTCAGCCAAACGCTCAGAATTACCACCCAACTTCATAATCGGCTTGTGGAATGCTGTACGCTTCATTCCACGATCAACCATCAACTCTAATGATTTTTCAGCTGCACCTAAGCAACGCATGCAGTGATGAATACGGCCAGGGCCCAAACGACCTTGTGCAATTTCAAAACCCATACCTGGGCCGCTAATAAAGCTTGAAACTGGCAAGCGAACATTAGTAAAGCTAACTTCACCATGCCCATGAGGCGCATCATAAGCACCAAATACCGGCAACATGCGCTCAATTTTCACCCCGGGAGTATCCAAAGGTACCAACACCATTGAATGCTGATGGTGACGGTCTTTACTCTCATCGGGAGTACTAGCCATGAAAATACCAACTTTGCAATGTGGATCACCCACACCGCTCGACCACCACTTAGTGCCGTTCAATACAACTTCATCACCCTCAACAATTGCTGTCGCTTCCATATTAGTCGCATCAGACGATGCAACTTCTGGCTCGGTCATAAAGAAAACTGAACGAATATCGCCGGCTAACAATGGCGTTAGCCACTGTGCTTTTTGTTCATCACTGCCATATCGCCACAATACTTCCATGTTGCCAGAATCTGGAGCATTACAGTTAAAGATGGTCGGGGCCAATAAACTACGGCCAGTTTCTTCCGCCACCGAGGCGTATTCCATCACACTCAAACCTGCGCCTAGTTCATCGCAAGGTAAAAACATGTTCCATAAGCCTTCAGCTTTGGCTTTGGCTTTTAACTCTTGAACGATCTCAGGCACTTCCCACTGTGTCCAATCACCATGATTCTGTTTTTCGGTAATATCAGCCCAAAATTCAGCTTCAATCGGCTCAATGTGCTTTTTAATAAACGCTTTAGTGCGCTTTACATAATCTTTTGCTTTGGGGCTTAATTCAAAATCCATCGCCAAACTCCTGACTTAATGTGACTTATATGACTCAAATCGTTAATCTGTATTCATGCTAACCATAGCAAAGCCATGAATGAAATGATTTGTAATACTTAATATGTATTAATTAAACGAATAGTAGGTGTGAATATTACATGAAGACACAAGACAATCACTCGCACTCGCACTCGCACTCGCACTCGCATGCTCATAGCCATACCCAAGACATGAGTTCAAATCGTATTGGCTGGGCTTTTTTTCTAAACCTTGGTTTTACTATTGTTGAATTTATCGGTGGCTGGTTAACCAACAGTACCGCCATTATGGCGGATGCTGTACATGATTTAGGCGATACACTTTCTATAGGCAGTGCTTGGGTATTAAATAAGCTGGGTAAAAAGCAAGCAAACAGTGAGTTCAGTTATGGTTTTAGACGCTTGTCTCTATTTGGTGCGCTATTAAATGGCTTAGTACTGATCATTGGTTCGGTTTGGGTGATGACAACAGCGATTCCTAGGTTATTTGAACCTGTCATGCCAGAAGCACAAGGCATGCTGTTATTGGCTATTTTTGGCGTTTGCGTTAATGGCTTTGCTGCTTACAAACTCAGCGCAGGAAAAACCCTTAACGAACGTATTTTAAACTGGCATTTATTAGAAGATGTACTAGGTTGGGTGGCTGTATTAATTGTATCAATCGTCTTGATGTTTGCAGAAGTCCCCATACTCGACCCCTTGCTATCAATTGCTTTTACCTTATTTATCTTAATCAACGTAGTGCGCAATTTATGGACTACCTTAAAACTGTTTGCTCAGTCCAGTCCAGACGCTGCCATGTTTGAAGGCATTAAAAATTCCCTGCTTAGACTAAACGGTGTCGATAGCCTACATCATTTACACCTATGGTCGTTAGATGGTGAATCAAATGTTATGACAGTGCATTTAACGCTCAGCCAAGCGCTAGGCAGTGCAGAGCAGCAGCAATTAAAACAACAAATTAAACAGCAGTTAATAGATTTTAAACTCACGCATACGACTATTGAATTTGAGTGGCCCGATGAAGCCTGTCGTGACAAATAAAGAACGATCTCAGATAAAACTGAATCGCATACTGCGGCTAAATGGCAGAAGAGTCGCATTATTACACTTGTCAGTATAATTAACTTTTTTATTTACCGCCGTACAAACTTTTAATAAGGATCATTTTAAAGCAATTAACGATAATTATGGCCATGCCTGCGGTGATAAAGTATTGATAGAGGTATCCACCCTTGTCTTTCGCTCAGCGCATCCGCAGTGCCATAGAAAATAACGACATAATATTCAAAGACACTGTCATTAAAGTGACCGCTTCCATCGCCGTCGCATTAGATTCTGCATCCAATAAAGCTAAAGAAAGTGGCCGCAACTTAGTGGCCCTTGGTCAATAAAACTTTTAATTTATTTAACTTAAAAAAAGAAAAAAAGAAAAAAGAACAAGCAAAACCAGCTGCACCTAAACCAATCTTAAAAGTTGGTGACAGAGTACGTCTGCAAGATGGTAGAGCCGTTGGAAGTATTGATACTATTGAAAAAGGAAAAGCCAACGTTAATTATGGTATGTTTACCACTAACGTTAGCTTGGATCAGTTAGAATTGGTTGAGTCTAAGAAAAAACAACCCTAATTTACTGCTAATCATTCTCTGCGTAATATACTTCTGATTATATTTATATTGTGAAAACTAAAATTCCTGTAAACAAACAGCTTATCTTATTTGACGGAGTATGCAACCTCTGCAGCAATAGTGTTGTTTATGTTATAAAGCGAGATAAAAAGGATAAGTTTTTATTTGCTCCATTACAGAGTGATGTGGGGAAAAGAATTATAAACGAGTTCAATATAGACACAGAAAAAATAGATTCAATCTTATTGTTCAATCCTAAAAAAGATAAAATAACTTATAAATCTACAGCAGCTCTAAAAGTCGCCAAACAGTTAAATTTTCCTGTAAATCTTTTAGGTCTATTTTTAATTATACCAAAATTGATAAGAAATTGGGTTTACGATTATATTGCTGAACATCGTTACAAATGGTTTGGCAAAAAAGAAGCTTGTATGATACCTACTCCTGAATTAAAAGCGAAATTTCTAGAATAAAAAAAGCCCTTTTTCATCCATAAAAAAGGGCTTTATTAATTAACAACTTTCTTAAAACTAATTTAATCTAAACAAAATTTCAATTTTCTTAATTTGAGGGAAATAAGAGATTGGTTAATAGCACATTTGTTTTGTTATTCAAATATAGAACAACACTTATTTGAAGTAGAAGATTCTCGATATATGACCTTTATTATTTGTTAAAAAAAGCGAAAGTGTAAAAATCATCTATGAGTAGCATTAACTTAACTTCGTAATAAGGCATATACACTCAACTAAAAAACCAATACACTCAATGGTAATTTTTACCATAAGCAATTCAACTTAACTTAGATCCAAGCTTTTAATTAAGTTCATAGTTTAAGGTTAGTAATGTAGAAAGCCTCAAAGTGAAATACCGTTAATTTAACCCTTACTTCCATTAGTAGGGACTGAGTTAAGTTTCTAAAGCGAAGAAAGTCTAACTTCTTTTAGATGTCAATTAATTTGCCAGACAAATGTATTTAGCTTTGAGGTTTTTGTTTTTTTACAGTGTCGCCAACCTACTGTTAAAAAGGTAATCTGAATAAAACTTCTTATAATACACTTTCTTTTCAATAGCTTCTATTACAGGAGTTGAGAAGTCTTGTTCGTACATTTCTCCCATAACATTTAAGCCTCCAGGACTAAACACATTAATTTCCATAAGTTTATCACCAACAATATCAATACCTACTAAAAACATACCATCTTGCACCAATTTTGGACGTACAACATCTGCAAGCTGCATTATTTGATCTGTCATTTTTACTTTTTCAGGTCTGCCACCAGCATGAATGTTACTTCTAATATCACCACTCGCATTAACACGTTGCATTATAGCATACTGACCGTTAACCTTTAGCGGTACACCGTTCATAAGGAATAACCGTGTATCTCCTTTTGGCGCTTTAGTAAGATATTCTTGTGCAATAACAAAGCCGTCCCTACAAATTGCATCTATAGTTTGTGATAAATTATGCTCATTTTTTTTATCCAGCATAAAGACATTGGTACCGCCTGAGCCTTGTAACGGTTTTAGAATCATTTTTTGTTTTTGTTTTTTAAAAAATGTTTTTATCTCCTCATAGTCTCTGGTAATAATCGTTTTAGGTCTTATGATTTCTGGAAAATGCTGAAAATACATTTTATTAACTGCTCCTGCTAAACTATTGGGATGGTTAATGACTAAAACACCATTTCGCATTGCTATTTCACCAAAAATGAAAGCCGCATTCTGTGCCCAAGTACGTTCATTGATTTCATCAGCAGGATTGTTGCGCAGAAAAAGCACATCTAAATCTTTTGATGTTACATTAGACAGTTCTTCTTTTTGAACAGCCTTAAAATAGGTGTCTACACTTTTAAAATTTCGATCTGAAATGGTTTTACAACGTACCGACAAATGTCCTCTTGAAGCATAGGATAATTCTCCTACACCTATGTAATATACATCGTGTCCGCGTTTGTATGCGGCATAACCTAAAGAAGGAGTTGTATAGTTCGATTTCTCGGTATTGTGATCGTTAATAATAAAAGCTATCTTCATGTTTTGAGTATTTAATTTACCAACTCAGTAATATCGATACCTTTTCTAAGTTTTTTTAATCTTTTCTGAACACTTTTGCGCTCTAAAAAACGAGGCAGCTCAGGCTCTTTTAAAACTTTACGATAGAGTAACTCCTTTATTAAGTCTATGTGTGTGATGTTGAATTTTCCTGTATATAAATGTTTTAAATCACCGCCATCTTTTAAATAACTCATCAAATCAATTAAACCAGCTAAATAAACCGCATCCTTTGTTAAACCTCCTCCACGATAAACGCGCATACTTATATAATACGCAATACGGTCGCTGAATCTATATTTTTTTCTAAGTCGGTTGAATGTCTCAATGAAATTTGAACCATTTATCATAGATTCCACAGCCATTACCCTTCCTGCTAAAAGTCGTAAACGGTTTACTGTTAGTCCGCCTACTAAATATTCTGCCACAACGGCCAAGCCTTCTTGTAATTGGTCGTAACTCTCAAATCCTTCGTGCATTTGCTTTAAAGGTTGTCTTTTACCATTGCAATATGTAAGTATATGTGTGCCTATTTCATGCTGTATCAAAGCATCGCATCGGTTGGCATCAAAACTTATTTCATCATTGATTAGAAGTTTGGTTTTAGAAACCATAATTCCTGCAACATCATTTCTAATCTCTAAACTTAAGTCTAAGGTTGGAAATTTATCATTGTAATAGTCCAATTCCTTTTGGGCATGTTCAGCAAATTCATAACAAGAAAAACGTTTTTTGCTTTTGTGCTCTTCACGCTTGGGAAAGGTTTTAAGAATGTGTTTCGCCTCCTTTAGCACCTTTTTATTTATCACACCATATAGGCTCTCACCAACAAAACGAAAGTTTTTAGTGCCACGCTCTTCAAGCATTGTCAACTGCTTTTCAATTTCGAGACGTTTGCCTCGTAAAATAAAAGCTATAGTTGGATCATCTACTTCATCAATTGGAATATTGTACAGTTTTCGTTTTTCCAGTTCAGGATCTAAAGCTATAAGTCTGTATTTAAAAGATGGTTCTTTTTTAAATTTATTTTGTTTAAAGTTTGTCCATTCTTCATTACTGTTAACAGGAGTTGTTCTTAACAAAAAAGACATGCCCTCACTAACCGTTGCTAAGTCTGAATCAGATTTTAATGTAACAGCATCAAGATTTGTTTTGCCCAACATGAGGTAATTCTCAAAATCATCTAATGTTTGCACCCTAATAAATTCAAAAACCGCTCTTTTAATTGTTTCTGAAAACACCGAATAATATTCCCTAAAAAATAGCGAGTAAAGCTCATCAGTGCTTTGATTTTTGTACAATGTTGGCATTGTTATACCTATAAAAAGTACACCCTTTTTTTTAGAATCTTCAGTATAGAATAATGGTTGTAAGTTTTTAGGGTGTCTATGATGTGTGTTATCAACATCAATTTTAATATTTGGGTAAGCATCTCTCAATCTCCCAAAACCTTCTTTTAGAGCACCAATTGTCGCAGGAGATTTTCCTTCTGGACATGAAATATTAAAAACTGTGCTGCTGTCATCTTGGTTTGGCCAAAATTCCATAACCAAAAAAGACTCAAAGGTTTGAGACATAATAGTCCTAATAGCTTCAAGCAAATGCGAGATATCAACTTGGTCATTAACTATTATATAAGATGCTTGGGTCTTTATTATTCGAGAAAAATAAACGTCTAAATTACTATATCTGTAAACACAAATAAAGGGCAATGATTTATCTATATGTAATATGCCGTTATCTGGAAGTACTTCATTAACTGGTTCTTGTTTGGCAATCTTATTACAGATAGTTTCAACAACCGAAGGTTCAATTTTATGAAGTGTTTTTAGTGTCATTAATTATTTATGTGATTTATAAAATTCTTCTGCGTGTTTTGGCAGTATGCTTTTTAGTTGTTTTTCTACTTCTGAAACTACTTCTGGATAAATGATTTGCTTATATTCATCACAATACACTTTTGCGATTTCAGTAGCCAAAACTAAGGTGTTATTAAAATTATTGGTGATGTATTTTAAAAAGTAACCGTTACCTTGAAACGTATCGTTTACAAGTGCGGTTTGTTTAATCTTATGAGGCAGTTCAATACTTTCTAATAGTTTTCTCCAGGATTCCACATCCTTTCCAAAACGCTCATTGTCAATGTTTGAAGTTCCAAGGTTCCAAGTAGGCACTTCTCTATCCCAACGCTTCCAATTGTAGCTATGCATATCGTAAACAATGGTTACTCCAAATTTATCTTCTAATTTTGAAATCAATGCATGTACAACGCTGTAAAAATTCACATGCTTTACCAAGCTTTTAGCCTTTTCTGCATCAGTTAAAGGTTGTTTCCATAATTGTTTTCCCCATGCGGTTTCAAAAACAGCATCTTTTGGTGCACGGTTTAAGTCGTACTCAAAACGAGAATCACAACCTGCAATAACAATAGGATGCGAATTAACCATATTTTTGGTTTCAGGATCTTCCTCATACCAACGTTCGTATTCTGTGTGAAGGCAATTGTCCCAAAGTTCTTTTCTAAATTGATGACCATCATGCACTGCAACACAAACGTAAGGCACATAGTCATCTATTTTTAAAGTAAAAGAATAATCCGCTGAAACGGCATAAAATTTTTCTTCAGCATTTATTTTCGATATAATATCAGATACGGAGAGTCTTTGCATTATACGGTTTTAAATAAACGATTTAAAGCTTTCAGCATGTTACGCTCTAATATATTGAATTCACCATCAGAGAAAAACAAGGTTTTTATGTCTGCCATAAGCAAATCAATGTCCTCTTTTTCGTAATTATGCTGCTCTAAGCTTGTCATAATTTTTTTGATGCCTTGGTAATCATTATCATTATCAAACTCATCATGGATATCTTGAAAGGTTTCCATATCTACCTTAGAAATAATAATGTCACGCTCTTTATTATCTTCTTTAAAATCTGAGTTGGCGGCGAAAAGTAGAATGTATGCTACGAGTTCGTCTCGCGTCCAGTCAATTGTTTTCATTTATATTGAATTGTAAATATTTCAACCTTTATATATAAAATTAAGTTTTTGCAAAAAAAATTAAGCTTCTTCAACGGTTTTACGTAAACGAGCTCGCCTATCAAAAGCTTGTAACTTATCTAAGACTTTGCTTTCTAAAAAGTCAATGACTTTTTCCTCAACCTTACGTTTGTTTTTATAGACTTTATTCATGTATGTTATACCTCCTGGTGACATTACATTAACTTCAACTAACTGTCCTCCAATCACATCAATTCCCACAAAGTACAGGCCATCTTTCACCAACTTAGGTCCTATTTGTTTGCACAATGCTTTTTCTGCTTTTGTTAAGGTATGCTTTTGAATACTACCTCCTGCTGAAACATTAGAGCGATGATCATCAGAACCTGGCACACGTCTCATGGCTCCTACTGGCTCACCATTCAACAATAAAATTCTTATATCTCCTTGGTCAGCTCCTTCAATATAATCCTGAAGTATAACATAGTTTGAAGTACCATCACTAGATGTAATGTAGAAATCTAACAATGAGTTAATATTGCTCATAGCCGATTTTTCAATTAAGATCACTCCTGAACCTCCAAAACCGTTCAGTGGTTTTAGAATCATTTTATCTGCTTTAGAATCCTTAATCTGGTTTACTAAGTATTCCTTATTTTTAGATACATGCGTATTTGGAATAATGTTGCTATGCGCATCACCAAAAGCAGCCGTGTAAAGCTTGTTATTGGCCTCTCGCATTCCTTGAAGCGAATTTACAATAAAGACATCATCTTTAACAGAATCTAAAAAATTGAGCATTATAGGATCTAATGGTGGGTTTGCCCTAAAGAATATAGCATCAAAACCTGCCAATGGTAGCATATCCTCACGTAGTTTCACTTTCTTATAAAAGGCTTTTAATGTCATCGGTACTTTATCCATTTTACCAATAACTTTGCAAAATGTGCTCGTTACGCTATTTCTAATCGTTAGATTTGCTGGTGAGCACATGGCCACACCATGGTCTCTTTTTACACATTCTTTTATTAAGGCTAAACTCGTATCATTCTCAGGATCAATTTGTTCCCATGGATACATTATAAAGCAGATATTCATGTTATGTCGTTTTGTTGGTTTCCTTAAAGTTATAAAAATAATGTTGAATTTCTAATAGTGAAAACCTAAGAATCCAAATCAAACGTTTCTGTTGGGTCTTTATCTTTTTCATAGTCCAACATATTCTCGCCATCAGCAATGAGAGAACATACTGTGGCATCTCCTGTTACATTTACAACAGTTCTAAACATGTCTAAAATTCTATCTACAGGAAAAATTATAGCTATCCAAGCCGGATTTAATCCAACTGAACTCAGCACAATTATTAACATCACCAAACCAGCACTTGGTACAGCCGCAGAGCCAATAGATGCTAAAGTTGCAGTTAAAACTACCGTTATTTGTTGGCCTAGCGTTAAATCTATCATGTGCATTTGAGCTAAAAATATCACCGCAACAGCTTGGTATAAACTTGTGCCATCCATATTAACCGTAGCACCAATTGGTAAAACAAAACTGCTTATTTTCTTATTGACACCAAGGTTTTGCTCAACACATTCCATCGTTACAGGAAGTGTTGCCGCACTACTCGATGTTGAAAAAGCTAAGGTTTGCGCAGGACTCATACCTTTAAAAAAGCCTGTGTAAGGTATTTTCTTTACAAATAGCTTAAGTACTATTGGATAGATAACAAAAATCATAAGTAACAAACCAGCCAATACGGTTAAAGAATACCAACTCAACCCCTTAAATATCTCCACAACTTTACCAATATCATCACCTGCCATTTTACTTACCACACCAGCCAATAAAGCAAATACAAAAAATGGTGCAGCCTGCATTACCAAATCTACCATTTTTAGAAAGACCTCGTTGATACCATCAACTAAATTCAATACGGGTTTAGATTTGTCAGAAGGAATAAAAAGCAGACACACTCCGAAAAACACAGCAAAAAATATAATTTGAAGCATTAATCCGTTATTGGATAACGAATAGAAAAAATTACTAGGCACAATATCTACCAAAGGTTGCAAAGGTGTGGTATCCTTCTGCATTTTGGCAGTTTCCATTTTATCAGCTACTGAAGCTTCTTTTAGCTCACTTTTTGATAATTCTGAAATTTCTTGGGCCCGTTCAAAAAACTCAGGGTCTTTTAGATAATTAACACCATCTTTTATTTCATAACCTTCGGCATCTGCCCAAATTTCGTAACTAATTCTGTTGTCAATTCGACTTTGCTCATCAATAAGTTTTCCTGGTTTAAAAGTGTTGACCAACAATAAACCTAATGAAATTGCCAATAGAGTGGTAACTAAATAAATACCAAGTGTTTTTCCTCCCATTCTACCTAAACTCGAAGGATCACCAATGTTAGCAACACCACTAATGATAGAAAAAAGCACTAACGGAACAGCAATAAGCTTCAATAAATTAATAAAAATTGTCCCAAAAGGATCTATCCAATTAATGGTAAATTCGCTCCAGCCCATTGAACTCGATACTAAAGCCCAAATGATACCGAGTACCATTCCTATAATAATTTTCCAGTGTAATGCTAGTTTTTTCATGTCATTTGCCGCAAAAACGGTAATCTTTTGATTTAACTTCTTTTTATTATTTTATTAATTCTCTATTTCGCCTAACATTCCCGCTTTCGCAAGACTACTATTGCCAATCACGAGATTCCTGCCTGCGCAGAAGTAAGTAATCTGCAATTACCAAAGCTGCCATAGCTTCTACAATTGGTACTGCTCTTGGAACTACACACGGATCATGACGACCTTTTCCTTGCATTTCTACTTTTTCTCCTTTGTTATTTATGGTTTCTTGTTTCTGAAGTGTGGTTGCCACAGGTTTGAATGCTACTCGAAAGTAAATATCCATTCCGTTTGAAATTCCACCTTGCACTCCACCTGATAAATTTGTTTCTGTAGTGCCATCCTCATTAAACTTGTCGTTGTGGTCACTGCCTTTCATTTTTGCTCCGCAAAATCCGCTTCCGTACTCAAAACCTTTAACGGCATTTATGGATAGCATGGCTTTGCCCAATTCAGCATGGAGTTTGTCAAAAACCGGTTCTCCCAATCCTACTGGTACGTTTTGCAATACGCAAGTTATTGTGCCACCAATAGTATCACCGTCCTTTTTTACGTCTTCAACTTTAGCAATCATCTTCTCAGCAGTAGCTTCATCTGGGCAACGAATAACATTAGATTCAATTTTGCTGAAGTCCAATTCTTGATAGGGTTTTTCAACAAAAATATCTCCAACTGATGATGTAAAAGCATTAATTTCAATAGAGCTTAAAAATTGTTTTGCAATCGCTCCTGCCACTACACGGCATGCTGTTTCACGAGCAGAACTGCGTCCACCACCTCTATAATCTCGTGTGCCATACTTTTTATCGTAAGTATAATCTGCATGGCTAGGACGATACACATCTTTTATATGCGAGTAATCTTTTGATTTTTGATTGGTATTGTGAATGACGAAACCGATTGGAGTACCAGTGGTTTCACCTTCAAAAATACCGGAATAGAATTCAACGATATCTGGTTCTTTTCGTTGTGTTACAATTTTAGACTGGCCTGGCTTACGACGTTGCATTTGGTGCTGTATAGCTTCAAAATCAAGTTTCAATCCTGCCGGACAACCATCAATTATACCTCCAATTGCAACTCCATGCGATTCGCCATAAGTGGTTAACCTAAACAATTTACCAAAGGTGTTTCCTGCCATTAACAATTATTTTACGCTAAAGTAAATGTATTATTACAGAAACAAAAATTGTAAAGCTCATTTTGCTTTGTTACTACTGTGTTAAGGCAATTTATTCAAACGTTTTTAGGGTAACATTCTGTTAACAGTTTCCTCATAGTTAATTAATTAACAGATTACATTTATCTAACATAAGATGCTGTTCTTTGTACTAAATTGATTTAGCATTGGATTTAAAGCGAAAAGTAGAGATTGCCGTTATATCGGACGTTCATCTTGGAACATTTGGTTGCCATGCTAAACAGCTCTTAACCTACCTCAATAGTATTGAGCCTAAAAAGCTTATTCTCAACGGAGATATAGTGGATATTTGGCAATTTAAAAAGCGTTATTTCCCTAAATCGCACCTTAGCGTTATTAAGAAAATAATGGATCTTGCTGCAAATGGCACTGAAGTGGTTTACATCACAGGAAACCACGACGAGATGTTACGAAAATTCACGGACGCAACTATTGGCAATATTTCCATAGTTAACAAACTGGTTTTAGAATTAGATGGAAAACGTGCCTGGTTTTTTCATGGTGATGTGTTTGACATTTCTATTCAAAATGCTAAATGGTTAGCCAAACTCGGTGGTTGGGGCTACGATATACTTATTCTTTTAAATCGCTTTGTAAACTGGTGTTTAGATAAGTTAGGCAAAGAGCGTTATTCATTATCAAAAAAAATTAAAAACAGCGTAAAAGGTGCTGTAAAATATATTAATGATTTTGAAAAAGTAGCAACCGAACTTGCTATTGAAAATAGGTACGACTATGTAATTTGCGGACATATTCACCAGCCAAAAATGTTAAAACGCGAAAACAAATTTGGTAAAACCACCTATTTAAATTCTGGAGATTGGGTAGAGAATTTCACGGCACTTGAATATCAGTTTAAACGCTGGAAAATCTACAACTACAATAAAGATAAACTGGCTCCATTTTTTACCGATGAAGACATTAAAGAGATGGAACTCAAAGATCTTATTGCAGCTATTACCATAGTTGAGCCTCCTAAAAAGGAAAATAAAAAATCAAGCTAAAGCTTCTTTTAAAATAGTTATGGGATGTTTGGCAACTCTGCCAGTACCATCCTTAATCTGATGCCTACAGCTGGTGCCATTGGCACTTATAGTTACATCTTCAGCCGTTTTTCTAATCGTTGGAAACAATGTCTGTTCTCCAATTTGCATACTAACGTCGTAGTGTTCCTTTTCATAACCAAAACTACCTGCCATACCACAACAACCGCTAGGGATTATAGTAACTTTATAATTCTCTGGAAGGTTCAAAATATCAAAACTCGACTTTTGATTTGCCAATGCTTTTTGATGGCAATGACCGTGAAACTTAATGGTCTTTGAAGCTTTTGTGAATTGTTTGCTGGTAATATTCCCTAATTCAATTTCGTTTTGAATGAATTCTTCAATCAAAAAAGTATGTTGGGAGATAGATTTGGCACTTTCTTTATCATCAACCAATCTTAAATATTCATCCTTAAAAGTTAATATAGCAGAAGGCTCAATACCAATTAAAGGGTTATTTTCAGAAATTAGGCTCTTAAAAATTGAAATGTTTTTTTCGGCTCCTTCTTTAGCCGCTTTAAGAAGCCCTTTTGATAGCATTGCTCTTCCTGATTCATCATGTTTTATTACTTCAACTTTATAATTTAGGCTTGTTAAAAGTTGAATGGCATCAATGCCAATTTCAGTATCTAAATAATTAGTGAACTCATCATTAAATAAGTACACTTTTTTTATTAATTTATTTTTATTTTCTTGATTTTCAATATATTTAATACTTTTATATAAACTTTTAGTTGATACAACTGGTAAAGAGCGTTCCTTTGCAATTCCTCCCAAATTTTTTAGGATTGTGCTTGTAATATTATTTGTGAAAAAGAAATTTGAAACGCTCGGAAATTTGCTCGCAAAGCCATTCAACCTATTATTATATGCAAATAGCTTAGTCCTTAAACTAATTCCATTTGCTTTCTGATATTGATACTGGAATTCCGCTTTTAAACTAGCCACATCCACACTACTAGGACATTCCGTCGCACAAGCTTTACAGCTTAAACACAAATCGAAAACTTCCTTAAGTTCTGTATGATTGAATTTGTTTGCCTTTTCTGAATGTGTTAAATAATCACGCAATGCATTCGCTCTTGCCCTTGTAGTATCTTTTTCATTGCGTGTAGCTCTGTAACTTGGGCACATAGTACCACCAAATTCTGGCAGCTTTCTACAATCTCCAGAGCCATTGCATTTTTCGGCTTCTCGTAAAATGCCTTCCGAGCTTGAAAAATCGAGTACCGTTTCTATTTGTGGTTCGTTACGGTCTGGCTGGTAACGTAAATTTTCATCCATAGGAAAAGCGTCAACAATCTTCCCTGGGTTGAATATATTCTTTGGATCGAAAGCAGATTTAATTCGTTTTAAAATTTGGTAATTATCCTCACCGATCATTAACGGTATAAACTCCGCTCTAACAATGCCATCACCATGCTCTCCAGACATTGAGCCATTGTGTTTTTTAACCAGATGGGCGACATCTGTTGTGATTTTTCTGAACTGAACCACATCCTCTGCTTTTTTTAAATTTAGAATTGGACGCAAATGCAACTCGCCAGCTCCTGCATGTGCATAATAGACTGGGTTTTGCTGGTAAGATTCCATTAATGCGGAAAACTCAGAAATATAACTACCTAAATCCTCTAAAGCCACAGCAGTATCTTCAATACAAGCCACGGCTTTTTTATCTCCAACCATATTACCCAACAAACCGAGACCTGCTTTTCTTAATTCCAATGCTTTTTCTATAGCCTCATCTTTCAAAATTGGAGCAGCATAACTCAATTTTGAACTTTCAACGGTTTTAATAAATACATCGGTTTGCTCTTTTAGTGCTTTTGGCGTGTCCGCTTTTAACTCACACATTAAAATAGCCTTTGGATTACCCTTAATAAATTTTCTATTTGCTTGTTGGGTTTTATTGTGTTTTGTTAAATTTAAAATGGTATCATCAAGCATTTCACAGGTATGCAAATTATATTGCATCACTGTTCTAACCATTTTCAGGCAATCTGAAATAGTGTTAAAATGAAGCGCGATAATGGCACTTTCGGTTGGTGGCAAAACATCTAACTGTAACGTGATTTCTGTTGTAAAGGCTAAAGTACCTTCGCTACCCGAAAGTAGCTTACACATATTGAATGTTTTTGCAGAATCTGAAAAAACAGATGATTTAATAAGTTCGTCAATGGCATAGCCTGAATTTCTACGGTGTATATCTGACTTTGGAAAGTTAATTTTTATTTGATTTTGAACAGCTTTGGAATTAAGCTCTTTTTGGATGGTTTTGTAAATATCTCCTTCAAGCGTATTTAATTTTAATTTCTGTTGAAATTCTTCGTTTGAAAGATTTTTAAATTCAACCTCACTTCCATCACTCAGAATAGTCTTTAAACTTAAGACCTTATCTCTTGTTACTCCATATTGAATTGAGGTTGTGCCAGAAGAGTTATTACCAACCATGCCACCAATCATACAACGATTAGAGGTCGAGGTATTTGGACCAAAAAACAGACCAAAAGGTTTTAGATAATTATTCAACTCATCCCTAACAACACCAGGTTGAACGGTAACCGTTTTTGCGGATTCATCTATATTTAGAATTTTTGTAAAATATTTAGAAACATCTACCACAATACCAGTTCCCACACATTGACCAGCTAAAGATGTACCAGCAGTTCTGGGAATAATGGAGGTGTTGTTTAAAGTTGCAAATTTAATCAGTTGTTGTATGTCGCTTTTATCTTTTGGCAAAGCGACTGCCAATGGCAATTTTCGGTACACTGACGCATCTGTGGCATACAGTTTTCGCATTAAATCATCATAATAAAGTTCACCGTTCAACGTTGAATTTAAAGCATCTAATTTATTAATGAGACTATCTGGCATCTGTGTTAACAATACATTTATAAGAGTTATAAAATTGTCTTAAAACAAAACCTTTGCCATAAATTTTAACATATTTTTGTTCTAGAACTTTAACAACCTAATTGTTGTTTGAAATATAAAATTTTAAACCCAAAGATTTATGAAAAAAGTATTTTTATTAGTAGCAGTATTTATCGGTTTCACAGCTTTAACAAATGCCCAAGAAATTGCAGATAATGCAATTGGTTTGCGTTTAGGTGACAGCGATGGGTTTGGGGCAGAAGTTTCTTATCAGCGTGCCTTAGGGGGTGACAATAGATTAGAGGTAGATTTAGGCCTGAGAAGTAGCAGTAACTATGATGGTTTTAAATTAACTGGTTTATACCAATGGGTATTCCCTTTAGATGGAGATTTTAACTGGTATGTTGGTGCTGGTGGTGGCTTGGCATCTTATGAGTTTGATAATGATAGATTTGGTGATGATAATGATGAAACCTTTGTATTTGTTGCTGGTGACATAGGAATAGAATACAGTTTTGACATACCATTAATGCTTTCACTAGACTTTAGACCAGAGATAGGTTTTGGTGATGATCGGTTTGATAATAACGACTTAGATTTTGATATTGCCTTAGGAATACGTTATCAATTCTAATAATATATATTGACTATACAAAGCCACCTTACTAAGGTGGTTTTTTGATTTTAACTAAATTTCACATTAGCCATTTGCTACCTTGGGTTTTATTGATTATACTATTCTCTTAATGAAACTATTCTTAACATACATACTCTTAATTATATTCTCCACCTTTAATATGCATGCACAACTTATTATACCAAAGTCTATTTTTGAAGAAGTCAACACAGCTCTTTTTTATTATCCTCAGCTAGACTCTACACGAATAGAATTTCGGTTTAAAAAAAACATAAAGAAATCCACAATGCAGGCAAGACCCACGTTTGGAAGTTTTTTTAGAACTAGAAAAAACAGAAAGTATGTCATTTTAATTAGTGAAAAGTTTAAAATTTCGGATAAGGAATTTAGAACTAAGGATATACCGTCGGATATTTTAATTGGTTGGATAGGCCATGAATTGGGACACATAATGGACTATCAGAACCGGAGTAAAATGAACCTAATTGGGTTTGGGTTCAACTATCTATTCTCAGATAATCATATCGTGGAGGCTGAACGTGCCGCAGATACGTATGCAGTGGCACATGGTATGGAGGATTATATTTTAAAAACTAAAGATTTTATCCTCAACCATGCAGAAATCACCCAATCTTATAAAGATAGGATAACAAAATATTACCTCTCACCAGAGGAAATTATGGAATTGGTAAAGAAACGTGAGGCAGAAGAATGATTTTCAGTTTACAAAATCTTCCCATTCGGCAAACTTATCTTCATTCATTACACGTTCCATCTTAACTTGTCCTCCTTTTTTTTTGTTTTTGGCATTCCAATCATAAAAACGATCTGGATTTATAACAGATACCTTCACTCCTTTTAACGCTTTGCTTCTGGCTACTTTATAATTTTTATTGGCATCACTCAAGGCATTATCTAGAGCTTGTGCCATCGCATCGCAATTAGAAGCATCACAGTCTGCCCCTAAGTACCAAAAATGATAGAATTCACCATCCTCACCACGTTTGGCGCAAATAGTGTATTCTGGTATTTTAGTAGAAAATTGTTCCTCTAGCTCACGCATTGCAGCATCCATTTTATTAACGGATAATTGAGAGCCTACTGTATTTAAGAAAAACTTTGTACGACCAGTGATTTTTATCTCAGCACGCTGAATATCCGTAAATTCAATTGTATCACCTATTAAATAACGCCATGCTCCACTTACTGTACTAATTATTAAGGCATAATCTTGGTTTAGTTTTACGTCTTTAAGTGTGAGTGCTGGAGCATCATCTGTTAATGAACCGTCTTCGTTTATATATTCTGGCTTAAATGGGACAAATTCAAAATAGATTCCATTATCCGTATTAAGCTGCATGGCATCTGTTTCTGGCCTTACCTGTGTAGCAATGTAGCCTTCTGAAGCCAAGTAGGTGTCAATTACAGTTACTGGTTTACCCATTAAAGCTTTAAAACTTTTTTCATAAGGTCCAAAAGCAACACCTCCTGAGGTATATACTTTTAGGTTTGGCCAAATATCATGAATGGTTTCTAGGTTATGATATTTAATCACCTCTTCAAGCATCAGTTCTATCCAAGAAGGAATACCACTTAGCGCTCCTATGTCCCAATCTTCAGCACGTTCAGCAATATGTTTTACACGCTCATCCCAATCGTCTATTTGAGCAATCTCCTCACCAGGTTTGTAGTAACCTCTAAACCATGAGGGAATGTTACTAGCTGTAATACCACTAATTTCACCTTCAAGATGATCGTCCTTATGTTTTAAATCGGTAGAACTTCCTAACATCATGATTTCTTTTTCAAAAAAATCTGCAGGCAAGTCAAAATTTTTAAGAGCAAATACTTGTTTGATTCCTGCCTCACGTATCGCTTCAATCATATCATCTGTTACAGGTATGCGTTTACTGCTTTTACCTGTTGTGCCTGAGCTTAATGCATAGTATGATGGTGCACCTGGCCAAGTTACATCTCTTTCACCATTGTGTAACTTATGCCACCATTCATCATTTATTTTGTTATAATCAAAAAAAGGCACGTTTTGAGAGAAAGATTCTGCAATGTTTTTAGAGTTCAGCAACTCTGGGAAATTATAGAATTCACCAAATTGAGTGTCTTTAGCTTTGTTGAGCAACTCCTCAAGAACATTGTTCTGAGCCTCAATATGGTCAATTTCATTTGAAAATGTATCTTTCAAATTAATAACTCCTTTTATAATATTTCCAAGTATAGCCATATATTTTATGCTGCTATTTTTCTGCATTCTTCTGCACACGCTCTGCAAGATTCTGCACAAGCTTTACAATGGTCGTGGTTATGCTCTTCACAATGGTCTGCACAATAATCACATATTTCTGCACATAATAAAGCATATTGTTTGCTATAGGAACTATTTCCTGCCATCATTTTAATACACATATAACATGCATCTATACATTCCACACAACATTTTGGACAATCATTGTCACTCTCCATACCTGCTATTTCTATTAAACAATTTTGGCAATCGACTAAACATTTTTGACATGCCTCTACACAGGCTTTATATACACTTTTCATATTCAAAAGATTTTAAATTAAATTTAATGTGAAATTCTTAAATTTATAGGAGATTGGGTGTTTCAATACATTAAAGTATTAACGCAAACAATCAGACTTATTTTTTACACTCTTGTTATTAGCTAAAATAAAATATATACCTTAGACCACCAATCAAACATAGAGTCATGACCTTAAAACACTTTTTAAAAGGTTTCGGCATTATTGCCATATTAATAACCTTGGCTCCTCTCATAGCGGTAGATTATTGGTGGATTCGTATTTTTGATTTCCCTCACGTTCAACTCACCTTCCTAACTGCGTTAGCCATTGTGATCTATTTCATAAAAATTGATTTTAAAAACGTAGGAGATTATGCTTTTATAATAGTATTGGTTGCTTGTTTCATCTTTCAATTTGTAAAGTTTTTTTCATACAGCAAGTTTGCAGAGGTGGACATGCTAAATTCAACTAAAAATAAAAAAACATCCATTAGCATACTAACTGCAAATGTCCACCAAGATAATGAAGACATGGACAAAATTATTAACGCCATCAACGATAGTGATGCAGATTTTATGATATTTACTGAAGCCAATAAGAGATGGCAGAAAGCAATCTCTAACAATATATCTAAAGATTACCGTTACAAATTAGAGTATCCTTTAGACAATACGTATGGCATGTTATTGTATTCAAAATTTCAAATAATTGATCCGAGTGTAGAGTTTTTGGTAAAATCAGACATCCCTTCTATTCATACCAAAGTAATTACTAGAGAAGGAGACACCATTCAGGTTCATTCTATTCACCCTACTCCTCCTATGCCAAATCATAATCCAATGTCCACAAATAGAGATGCTGAAATGATGAAGGTCGCAAAACGTGTTATGGACACCAAGTTACCTACTATTGTTCTGGGCGATTTTAATGATGTGCCTTGGTCTGAAACTACAAAACTATTTAAGCTTGTTAGTAAAACCTTGGATCCTAGGATTGGAAGAGGTCTGTACAGCACATATAATGCCCAAAAGTTTTTGCTAAGATGGCCCTTGGACCATATGTTTTGTACAAAAGAATTTAGGCTTAAAGCATTTAAAACATATAATGAAACATCATCCGATCATTTTCCCATTTATGGAGAATTTACCTTAGAACCCAGTCTAGCTCACTTACACAAAGTTGAAGAACCAACGGAAGACGACATACAACGCGCTAATAATCAAATAAATAAAAAATAGAATGAAAGAATGGTTTAAATTTTCCGAGTCAGGATTTTTGGCAATTATATTAACTGCTATTGGTATTTATATTGCCCTTGTTATTCTAACGAGAATTAGCGGTAAACGCAGCTTTTCCAAAATGTCTAGTTTCGACTTTTCCATGACAGTTGCCATAGGCTCAGTGATGGCAACAGTTATTGTTTCTAAAGCGGTTTCGCTGCAACACGGTATAACAGGTTTGGTATGCATTTATGCTATTCAAATACTGGTAGCTTTTGCAAGACGCAGTAGGAATTTTAGAACTATAATAGATAATAAACCAACCCTATTAATGAAAGGTGAAGAGATCTACGAAAATAATCTAAAAAAATGCAATGTCACTATTTCAGATTTAAAAGCTAAGTTGCGAGAGGCCAATGTCATTCAACTTTCCGAAGTCAAAGCCGTTGTATTTGAATCTACAGGAGATATTTCTGTACTCCATGGCTCTGACAACAAAGAGGTTGATGAATGGCTCTTGGATTTTTAAATTACGCCAGTACTTTTCTTTCTAACATTTGTAAGGACATCTCATTGATAAGTGCGGAAAAAGCGGCACAAAGCTCAGCATATTCATCAGAGTGCATATTGGATTTTGACATTTTTTTGATACAAACATATGAGGCATCAATACATTCCATATATTTTTTATTGAAGTTTTCATCTACCTCAACATTCTTAATTTCATCGAGGTAATTCCTACAATCTTCCAAACATTTTTTACATATGTCAAGGTAAGTGTGATCTGAGTACATTTTATAAGTTTAAAGTTATTGTTGACAAAGGTCTCGGTTACTTTATTAAATTTTATGTTCAAAAGAATTAAACTTTGGCTCTTTTAAAAATTGAAATTTGTCAATGCGAATACCTTTTAAATAGAAAGAATCTGTAATTTTGCGAAACTCAATAAAAGAAAACAGAAACAACAACAGAATGAAAAACACCGCACTTACAGAAACTCACAAAGCACTTGGAGCTAAAATAGTACCATTTGCAGGCTACAATATGCCTGTACAATACGAAGGTGTTAACGCAGAACATGAAACAGTGAGGAATTCTGTGGGAGTTTTTGATGTATCGCACATGGGAGAATTTTTAGTTGAAGGACCTCATGCTTTAGAGTTGGTACAAAAAATATCAAGTAATGATGCCGCTAAATTAACTGTCGGAAAAGCGCAATACAGCTGTATTCCAAATGATAATGGTGGTATTGTAGATGATCTTATTGTGTACAAAATAAAAGAAGAAACCTACTTACTGGTTGTAAATGCTAGTAATATTGAAAAAGATTGGAAGTGGATCACCTCACAAAATGACGTAGGTGCAGAACTAAAAGATTTAAGTGAGGACTATTCACTTTTAGCCATCCAAGGGCCTAAAGCTATAGACGCTATGCAAGCATTATCGAGCCATGATTTATCCAAAATCAAATTCTATAATTTTGTAATCGGAGACTTTGCAGGTATAGACCATGTTATTATATCAGCAACAGGCTATACAGGTAGTGGTGGCTTTGAGATTTATTGTAAAAATTCTGAAGTAAAACAAATCTGGGACAAAGTATTAGAAGCTGGTGCGGATTATGGCATAAAGCCTATTGGCTTGGCAGCACGTGACACCTTACGGTTAGAAATGGGCTACAGTCTTTACGGAAACGATATTGATGATACCACTTCACCCATTGAAGCTGGTTTAGGTTGGATTTGCAAATTCAATAAAGAGTTTACAAACAGTGAGGCACTAAAAGCTGAGAAAGAACGTACGCCAGAAAGAAAATTAATAGCCTTTAAACTAGATGAACGCGGTATTCCTCGTCAAGGCTATGATATAGTAGATAGTAGCGGAAAAACCATTGGCAATGTTACTTCTGGGACAATGAGCCCAAGTTTAGGTATTGGTATTGGACTTGGTTATGTGCCCACAGTTTTTTCTAAAGTAGATAGCAAAATTTATATTCAAGTGCGTAAAAACGCAATTCCGGCAACGGTAGTAAAACTTCCTTTTTACAAAGGATAAACAGTCCTATTTTGAAAGATGGATAAATGAAGAAGGAAGAAAGTAAACATCGCATACTTATACTTGGAGCAAGTGGCTATATTGGCAACTCAATATACAAAGAGTTAGGGCCTTATTTTAAAACCTTTGGCACTTACAGAACCCCAAAAAAAGAGTTTGAAAAGAACAAACAGTTCTTTCATTACAATGTTGAAGAAGATGATGTTTACGAAATACTTCAAGCCTGTAAACCTACTATAATTATTTCTGCACTACGAGGCGATTTTAACGCACAGACCATTGCTCATCAACATATTACCGAATACGTTATGGAATCGGGTAGCAAAATTATATTCTTGTCTTCTGCCAATGCTTTTGACGCCTATAGTAAATACCCAAGTTACGAGTTAGACAAAACCCTAAGCCACAGCATATACGGACACTTTAAAATAAAAATTGAAAATATGTTGCTTCGCTTACCAAAGCGCCAAGTTGCAGTATTGAGATTGCCTATGGTGTTTGGCACAAACTGTCCTAGAATTCAAGATATAAAACAAACAATTTCCGAAAAAGAAGGTGTTGAGGTCTTCCCAAATTTAATTATGAATGTTACGCTAGATAAAAAAGTAACGCAGCAGATTCATTATATAATAAACAGAAACAAGCACGGAATCTTTCACTTAGGAAGTACAGACTTGGTCCATCACGATGATTTCATAAAAGACATTACAGCATTTCTCACAAACGACAAAGTACTGTTAAAACACGTTTTCACCACTAACGAAGATCGCTATCTGGCCGTATTGCCAAAATACAATAAGCTGCCAAAGCATTTACAAATTACCAGTGATGTGGTTTTAGAAGAACTTCAAAAATAGCTTTGCAAACTAAGAGATTAATGCTTAAATTTCAACTTAACAAATTTAACGTATGAAATTAGATACAGCTACTATAGAAAAAAAGTTATTACGCTTCCCTGATTGGGAGTACCATGACGATGCCATCCACGCAGAGTTTGAGTTCGAAAACTTCAAGGATTGTTTCAGTGCCATGAGCAGAATCGCTTTTGAGTGCGAAGCCCAAGGCCATCACCCAGACTGGAGCAATGTTTACAACGTTTTAAAAATATCACTTTCCACACATGATGCAGACGGTGTAACCGATAAAGATTTTAAACTTGCCCAAGCAATAGAAGATATTGTTGAGGTTGAGGATTAAGCAGACTGAACTGAAACCTTATAATGTTTAAAATAGTTACATCGAGTATATTTTGCTTTTTGTTTTGGGTCACATCTTCCCAAAATTCATCATTCTGTGAAGAACTTACAGCTATAGCTAACATTGTAGAAACTTCTCATTACAACCCTAAACCTTTAAACGACTCACTTTCTAAAGGAGTGTTTAACTTGTTTCTTAAAGAAATAGATGAAAGCCATCGGTTTTTCACACAGAACGATGTTGATGCTTTCAAAGAAAAACAATACTTGTTTGACGATTACATTAAATCCAAAGATTGTGATTTTATAAGACCTTTTGTAGAGGTTTTTGAAAAACGGATTGCAGCTTCAAAACTTATTTTAGAAGCTTTAAAGAGTGAAACCCTAGATTATTCTGGTAAGGACAGTCTCTATTACAGAATGGATGAAGACCATTCCTATTTCAAGAATGAAAATGAAGTTTTAAGCTATTGGAAAAAAAAGGTAAGATTTGGCATTTTGAGAAAACTGGTTGAGAATGATTCAGTCCTTGAAGCTATAAAATCTAATTTCAAAGCTTTAGAGGCCACACTGAAACAGAAAATTATAGCAAATGAAATATGCTTGCTTAATGAACTAGAGCAAAGCAAAGGTTCCATAACAAGACTTTTGGAGGTCACTTTTTTAGATGTGTTTTTAAAATACCAAGATCCTAACTCAGCCTATTTCAGTGGTGCTGATAAAAACATATTTGAACAATCAATTAGCAATTCCCAATTGTCATTCGGGATAAGTACCGAAAAACGAAAGAACGGAGACATTGTCATTTCTTATATAGCACCTGGCAGTGCAGCTTTTAAACACGGTGAGTTTGAAATCAACGATGTAATTTTAGCCTTACATAGCACTGATAAAACCTTGGACACTTATTGCACATCTAATAAAGCTATTTTAAGCTTTATTAATAATAACAATACCAATGCTCTAACCTTTAAAATAAAAAAACAAAACGGCCAAATTAAATCCATTAAGTTGGTAAAGACCACTATTAATATTGAGAGCAATTCAATTACGGGTTATATTATTAAAGGTGAGCATAAAATTGGTTATATAAACATTCCTAGTTTTTATACCGATTTAGAATCCGTAAACGGACTTGGTGTAGCTAACGACGTTGCTAAGCAAATCTATAAATTACAACGGGAAAATATTGAAGGTCTAATTCTAGACTTAAGGTACAATGGAGGTGGTTCTATGAAAGAAGCTGCAGATTTGTCTGGCATGTTTATAGATCGTGGTCCTGTTGCAATTACCAAGAGCAGAAACGAAGAAAACTATACCATTAGAGACCCAAACAGAGGCACCATATTTACAAAACCCATTGTGGTATTGGTAAATCAGTTTAGCGCATCTGCTTCAGAATTTTTTGCTGGTGCCATCCAAGATTACAATAGAGCCATCATTATAGGGTCAAATACCCATGGTAAAGCTACGGCCCAAAAAATTCTCCCAATTCAAAAAACCAAGACCACTAATTTTATAAAATTAACAATGGGTCAGTTTTTCAGGGTTACAGGCCAAAGCCATCAAAAAAATGGAGTAAAGCCAGATATTGTTTTGCCTAATATATACGATGACTTTAAAACCGAAGAATACTATAAACCATTTGCCATGTCAAATAGCACAACAGATGTTACATTAAAGCACAAGGCAAAGAAGTTTCAGAATATAGATGGTATAAAAGCATTGAGCAAAGCACGTACAAAAAAGAATCCTATATTTATAGCCATTAAAAACTTTAATCTTGTTTTTGTAAAAGATTATGTAAATCGTGAAGGTACCTATCCCCTAACCTTAGATTTTGTGTATAACGATTTAAAAACCTACAATTCCAATTGGAAAAAATATACAGGCATATTAGATAACAATGAGACACATTGGACTGTTAACAATACAATTTCCACGGAAAATATCCTAAAATACAATTTAGACGACAAATCCATAAATGACCAATACCGAATTAAGCTGACTAAAGATCCTTACATACAAGAAGCCTATAATGTCATTAACGATATCATTCAACTTAAATACTAAATCCATTATGAAACAATTAATCACCATTGCGCTTTTTCTAATTACCTTAACATCTTATGCTCAAAGTTTTGATACAGCTTTAGAATATTTAGAATTTGTTAGCGAACAACAAGAAGGTATAACCAAAAAAATGTGGAACTACACAAAAGCTATAGCACATGGCAGAAGTGACAGAAATGTTGAAAACAAAAGAAAAAGCCTCATAAAAACCTTAGACCGTTCTATTGGAAAAATATCTAAAGCCAATGGTTTTGATGGTAATGAATTTAAAAACCAACTTTTAAAACGCTTACGATTCAACAAAGACTTGCTCAATGATGATTACGCAAAGATAATAGACATGAAAGCTGTTGCAGAACAGTCCTATGACGCCATGGAAGCCTACATGCTCGCACAAGAAATGGCAGACGAAAAGATGAAGCAAATTCAAGAAGAATACGAAACAAATTATTATGTCTTTGCAAATAAGCACAATATCAATATCGTTGAAAACGAAACAGACTTAAGTAAAAAAATGAACATTTCAAATGAGGTGTTCGCCTATTACAAAAAAATGTACCTCATTTACTTTAAGGTGTACATTAATGAAGTTTACCTCATGCAAGCCATTGAGAGCAATGATGTTAATGCAATTCAGCAAAATGCCAATGCACTCAGTGAAAGTGCAAAAGAAGGACTTGGCATATTAAAATCCTTAGGACATTACAAAAACGATAAAAGCGTTACCAATGCAACCAAAAAAGCATTTGAGTTTTTTATTGATGAAGCCGAAAACAAAATCCCAATCATGACAGACTTTTTAGTCTTGAATGAAGATTTGGAAAAAACCAAAGTCACACTAGAAAAAACACCACAACGCAAACGCACAAAAGAACAGATTGATGGGTTTAACGCAATGGTAAACAAGTTTAATGATGCCGTAAAAACATACAACAAAACCAATGGCGATCTCAACAAAGGACGAGAAGTGGCCATTAACGGTTTAAACAATAGCAATCAAAACTTTTTGTCTAAACATATTCCAAACGATTAAAGGAATTCTTTAAATTTGTTACACTAAAGTTTATCTACTTTATAAAGAATATATATTTAATAACACATTAACTTCAATTATGGGAAGAGCTTTTGAATTTAGAAAAGCAAGGAAAATGAAACGTTGGTCAGCAATGAGCAAAGCCTTTACACGTATTGGCAAAGACATTGTAATGGCAGTAAAAGAAGGAGGACCAGATCCCGACACCAACTCCAGGCTACGTGCAGTAATACAAAATGCCAAGTCTGTAAACATGCCAAAGGACAATATTGAGCGAGCCATAAAAAGGGCTAGTGACAAAAACCAAGGCGATTACAAAGAGGTTGTTTTCGAAGGTTATGCACAACACGGTATTGCCGTGCTCATAGAAACAGCAACAGACAACAATACACGTACAGTAGCCAATGTCCGCTCCTATTTCAATAAAACCGATGGCAGTTTGGGCACATCTGGCTCAGTTGTTTTCATGTTCGATCATACCTGCAACTTTAAGATTAAAGGAGAAGATTTAGACCTAGAAGAACTAGAATTAGAACTTATAGATTTTGGTGTCGAAGAAATTTTTGAAGACACCGACGAAGATGAAAACGGTGAAGAACAAACCAGCGTAATGATTTATGCTCCATTCGAAAGTTTCGGAAACATACAATCCTATCTAGAAGACAACAATATAGAAATCATATCCTCTGGTTTTGAACGTATCCCACAAGTCACAAAAAAAATCACTCCAGAACAAGCTGAAGACGTAGAAAAACTGCTCGAAAAACTTGAAGAAGATGATGATGTGCAAAACGTATATCACACCATGGAAGAAAGTACGGATTAGTTTAATAAGATAAAACCAGCGGTTTTGTTATAAAGACAATAATAAAAACCGCTGTGTATTATCAACTCTAAAGTAAACAGGTAAGTCAGTTGTTTCAGTAACCTAATCACTCCGCTCCTCTTAGCCTTGACCAATAAAAATAACACTGTCCCAAAACCTTCACATCACCAACAACCATCCCAAAACCTTACCCGATCACGGTCAATAAATACACAAACCCAGCAATATCAAGCTAAAAACACCCATAGCCCAAGCATAACTATCCCATATATATACCAACTATATGCCGACTATATGCCGACTATAACTAAGGTAAAAACCAATACAAATACAAAGGAAAATCAGATAAATGCGTGAATAATTCACAGTAAAATTCAAATCAGCAACTTAGTTTACCACAAACGGCTTTTTGTTTAAACCTATAGATAAACAGGTTATTACTACTATAAAATAGGAAAAAGGGGATAATTGAGTTGGTGAGTTAAAAACAGAAATACAAATTAAACAACCAAAAATTTCTTTAATGTTTCCTTGTAAATAGCTTCATATTGCGGAACAATAGCTCTTAAATCAAATTTTTGGGATTGTGCTTTGGCATTGAGCTTAAATGTTTTTAGAGTATTCTTATCCTTCAAAATTTTAATGGCATTCGCAGACATATCAGCAACATCACCAACATCACTCAAATACCCTGAATAGCCATCTGTGTTTACTTCTCCCAATCCACCAGAATTTGTGGACACAACAGGAACACTACTTGCCATAGCTTCTAATGCTGCCAATCCAAAGCTTTCGGTTTGCGATGGTAACAAAAACAAATCACTAAAACATAGAATACGATCTACCTCGTTACTGTTTCCAAAGAAAACCACACGATCCTTAATTCCTAGCTTTTCAACGAGTTCTTCTGCTGGCTTACGTTCTGGACCTTCTCCTACCATCATTAATTTAGATGGCACTTCTTTTTGAATACGATAAAATATCTCAACCACATCTGGTATATTCTTAACATCCCTAAAATTACTCACGTGTGTTACAATCCGCTCTTCTGGTTCTGCCATCATATCACGTTGGCAATCGGTAAATTCGTGATTGTATTTTTCCAAATCAATAAAATTTGGTACTACATGAATATCTTTTTTTATGTTGAATAATCGTTCGGTATCCTGTTTTAAACTTGCAGAAACAGAAGTTACTGCATCAGATTTATTAATGCTAAAAGTTACAGCAGGTTTATAAAATGGATGGCTACCGACTAAAGTAATGTCTGTACCGTGCAGTGTAGTCACAATTGGAACATATATTCCTTCTTCTTTTAGCATCTGTTGCGCCATAAAAGCTGCGTAAGCATGCGGAATTGCATAATGTACATGTAACACCTCTATTTTATGAAGCTTAACCATGTCCACTAATTTACTGGACAGAGCCAATTCATAAGGTTGATAATGAAACAATGGGTATTCTGGCACATTAACTTCGTGGAAATACACCTTTTCACTCAATAACTCTAAACGGACAGGTTGACGATACGTAATAAAATGAATTTCGTGACCTCGCTTAGATAGTTCCAAGCCTAATTCTGTAGCTACGACTCCACTTCCACCAAATGTTGGATAACATACAATTCCTATTTTCATGATAAATTTTTAAAGCCTTAAAGTTAACAGTTTTGTTACGTTGATTATTTAATTTAAGTTGGTTTTAACGTAAGTTGCGGATTCTTCAACATCAATGATAGCTTCATAAATTAATCGTTGTATATCTGTTCTTATGTTTTCACGCAGAAGTGTATTTTTTCCCGCTTCTGGATATGTTCTATTGGCCAAGAAAACATACACAATTTCTTCCTCAGGATCTGCCCAAGCGTAAGTTCCCGTAAAACCTGAATGACCAAAACTCGTCATTGATATACAACCACATGTTGGCCCTTCTTCTCCTAACTGAGGTTTATCGAACCCAACTCCGCGTCTATTATCTGCATGGCAATAATAACAGGTATTAAATTTATCTATAGTTTCGTTTGTAAAATAACGCCTGCCACCATAATAGCCTTTTTGTAAATACATCTGCATAATTTTAGCTACATCATTGGCATTGCTAAATATACCTGCATGTCCACCAACACCGTTTTGCATTGCAGCTCCCATATCGTGCACATAGCCGTGAATTTTTTTGTAACGATAATAATTATCGATTTCTGTGGGAACAATGTCTTTTAAACTGAATGTTTTTCTTGGGTTATATGTAGTATAATTAGCTCCTAATGATCTATAAAACCGATCTTGGACGGTTTCGCTAAGTGGTTTATCATAAAATCCTTCAAGATAATTTTTAAGAATATAATATGGTAAGTCACTATATCTATATCGCAATCTAGATAGCAAATCCGTTTCACGAATTATTTTTTGAATAGAATCTTGATAATCACTACGCATAAAAAGTGTATTGGTGACTTCTACATTAAACTTTTCGCTACGTTCAGACCTATAATATTTTGAATCTGGTTTTTTTGTAACTGAATCTAATGTGGCATAATAAAAAGGGATCCAAGGTTTTAGCTGAGCATAGTGTGACAGCATTTTTTTTAAGGTTATATTAGCTTTGTTGGTTCCTTTATACTCTGGCATTAAATCCTTTAATTTCGAATTTAAAGAAATAGAACCTTGCTCTTCAAGCTCCATAACAATTGGCAATGTTGCTAATATTTTTGTTAGCGAGGCTACATCATAAACATCGTCAAAATCGACCTCGTTTTTTTTTTCATAAGTATGATAACCAAAGTTTTTATTGTAAATAATTTTACCCTTACGAGCTACTAACAACTGAATACCTGGTGTCATCTTTTCATTGACTGCGTGGTTGGCAACAGAATCTATTTTAGCAAGACGTTTAGAATCAACGCCTACACGTTCTGGCAAGGAATAACCTAATCTTAGTAATGAATTATAGTGTATGCCATCACCTGCTTTAAAAAATTTACCTGTACTTACTGGTAATTTTCCTTTGGCTCCAACAGCTCCAAAAATTATTTGAGCAGATTTTTCTTGAGCTATTTTACTGTTTTGATAACTCATTACTATTGCTTCAATATTCTCTACTGATTTTAAATCGTTGAGTGCATAAGGTCTGGCAAATACATCAAGCACAACTGTGTTGGTTCTGGAAATATCATCAATTAGTTCAATTTCTTTCTTTGAAAATTTAAAATCTTTCCATGGATTTGCATTCGACTTATGAAAACCAATTATTACAGTATTGTAATTTTTTAACATAGCAAATAGACCATTTAAGTTATCTGCATTAATGTAGTGGACTTCGGTATATTTCATCAACTCATCCTTAAACTGTGACCCATTGTCATCACCCAAACCGACGTACGCTATTTTTTTGGTTTCTAAATCACGTAATGGTAAAAGGCTATTGTTGTTTTTAACAACGGTAATGGCATTTTCCATTAAATCTTCGTAGAGTACATCATCTTTTACCCTGTTTAGATCTTCCTCTAGATTGTAAATTCCTACAGGACTATAATTGTGTAAGCCTACTTTATATTTAGCCATTAAAATTTTCTTAACAGAATGAGCTAAACGTTCTTCGGAAATAGTTCCTTTTTTAAAAGCTTCCAATATTTTTTTTGAACCTTCAGCAACATCTTCAGACATAAGCATAACATCGTTACCTGCCTTAAATGAAGCCAAATCAATATCTCCTGTTTCATCAAAATCTGCAGCTCCTTTCATTGTTAAGGCATCGGTAAAAATCAAACCATTAAAATTCAATTTGTTCTTTAAAATATTGGTAACTATATTTTTTGATAAAGAAGACGGATAATTTGAGCGACTTTCTAAACTAGGGACATTTAAATGAGCCACCATAACACTACATAAACCCTCTTTTATTAGTTTTCTGTATGGGTAAAGCTCTACAGAATCAATCCGTTTAGAACTAAAACCAATGGTTGGTAAGGTAAGGTGCGAATCTTGTTCTGTATCGCCATGGCCTGGAAAATGTTTTGCATTTGCCAGCACACCAGCACTTTGCATTCCCTTCATAAAAGCCAAAGCTTTTTCTGTTACGTTATCCCTATCTTCCCCAAATGAACGATTTCCTATAATAGGGTTATTTGGGTTGGTATTAATATCCACAACTGGTGCAAAGTTAAAATGTACTCCAAGGCGTTTGCTGTGTTCACCAATCTGTCTTCCTGTTTGTTCAACTAAATTGTTATTTGAAATTGCTCCAAGCGTCATATTCCAAGGGAAAGCATAGGTTGAATCCAACCTCATATTTAATCCCCATTCTGCATCCATACCAACTAAAAGTGGAAGTTTTGAGGCTGCTTGCAATTCATTATTCAAACGAGCTTGACGCACTGGTCCGCCTTTTGAATAAATAACTCCACCAATGTAATGGTCTTTAATAAGATTAATGATTTCACGTTTTCTTTTTGGTCCATCTTTAGACAACACTTGAACCATAAAAAGCTGTCCCACACGTTCTTTTAGAGACATTGAGCTATAAACACTATCTACCCACTTCTCTTGAGCAACCGGGTTTTTAGCTAATAATGGATTGTTTGTGAATTCTTGTGCAAAACTTATTTGAAAACAAGAGTATATAAAAAGAAGGGCAAAGTATCGCATGGGCAGTCTTTTTCGTTTTAATTATTAATAACGAATAGTGTGCCAAATTAGCATAATTAAAATGAAGTTAAAAAGACTTTAAGATAGATTTATAAACGGAATAATTAACAGAGTGGTATATTTAAATACATTAATCAAACAAATCGATATGTCGGTCGTGATAGCCTAAAAGATAGAGTATACCATCTAAACCTATACTAGAAATTGAACTTTGAGCATTAGCTTTTACAGTTGGTTTAGCATGAAACGCGATACCCAAACCTGCTAGATTTAGCATTTGCAGATCATTTGCACCATCACCAACGGCAATCGTTTGACTAATGTCTATACCTTCTTTATCTGCTAGAGCTTGTAAGTATTCAGCTTTTTTGTTACCGTCAACTATATCACCAAGATAATTACCTGTTAGCACACCATCCTTAATTTCAAGTTGATTGGCATACACGTAATCGATTCCAAGTTTCTCCTGAAGATAATGTCCGAAATAAGTAAATCCACCAGATAAAATCGCTGTTTTAAAACCGTAAGTATGTAATGTATCAATTAATCTTCTTGCTCCTTTGGTAATGGGTAAGTTAAGTGCGACGTTATGCAGTACATCTTCGCTTAAACCTTTGAGCAATTTCATACGCTGTTTAAAACTTTCGTTAAAATCGATTTCACCATTCATTGCAGATTCTGTAATAGCTCTGACCTCTATGCCAACACCAGCCAATTCTGCTAGTTCATCGATAACTTCCGTTTGAATTAAGGTAGAGTCCATATCAAAACAAACTAGTCGCCTATTTCTCCTGAAAATATTATCTTCTTGAAATGCAATATCAACATCTAATTCTCTGGAAATTTGCATAAATTTCGCTGTAAAAATAGTCTTATCTTCAATTTTTCCTCGAATAGAAAGTTGAATAGATGCTCTTGGATATTCTTCTTCCTTAACTAAAGACAGTCTGCCTGTAAGGCGTTTTATGGAATCTATGTTTAGATTTTTATCGGAAATAATTTTAGTGACCTCAGAAATTTGTTCTGCTGCAAGTTTTTCACCCAAAATGGTAACAATATATCTGTCTTTTCCTTGAAGGCTCACCCAATTTTCATAATTTTCTAAAGAGATAGGCTTAAACTTGGCTTTGATTCCTAATTCATAGGCTTTGAATAATAAATCTTTTAGCACTGCAGCTGATTTTTTACCCGATTTAATTTCAAACATAATACCTAAAGATAATGTATCATGTATGTTTGCCTGTCCTATATCTAGTATTTTAGCACCATATTCTGCTAATACACTTGTTAAGCTAGAAGTCAAGCCTGGTTTATCCTGCCCTGAAATATTGAGTAAAAAAATATCTGTTCCCAAATTGGTAAAGTTTGTGCTGTTTATTTCTATTTAATAAATCTACTGTGCCAACTCTCACTGGCAGGTACTTCCCAATTGTCCTTAAATTCTGCAATGTTGTTAACCAGATTATTAAAAACAATAGTGTTTTTAGAAACCGCTTTTTGCTTTGCCATTTTCTTAAAATCCAACAATGGTTTATAGGCAATGAACTCACCTTGCTTATAAGATACATTCATCTTATCCATTAAATCCACGTTGTAATCTTGTTCTAATTGCTGAATAAAGCGTACAGAAGCATCAATGGAGCAACCTGTAGCGTTATTCAAATTTTGGTTTAAAGCAATTACTATAAATCGCTTATAAACAACCTTGTAACCAGACTGTAAATCTTTTCCATGGGCTGTCCAAGCTTCAATAAAAGTATTGAGTTTAGATTCTATTTCTGCTATTTCTTCTTCTGTAAAAGATCGATTGGCTTGGTAAATCCAAACTCTGGATTCGTCTGGTAATGTATCAAAATCAACTAACATATATACCTGTCTCTTATACACATCTCCGAGCCCACGAGACAGGCAGAAATCTC
>OLHK01000053.1_pt1 | contig 47144 bp, 35 predicted proteins | sample 1609371 | NCBI WGS metagenome assembly OLHK01 (sample SAMN05416779, study PRJEB24817) | seawater metagenome | isolation source: Sea water | place: Canada:Atlantic | collected 2013-11
CCAGATAAACATTCATTTCATTATCTGAAATTTTTTCGAAAGTCATACCTTCAAAAACCACTTTAGTTTGGGTAATTTCTTTCAGCGGAAAATCTACAGTTTCATCTTTTGTTTCCCAACCTTTTAAATCTGGACCAAAATGTTTTAGTTGAAGAATTAGCGTGTTTTCTAACTCCCTTATCACTTCAATTTCGTAGAATGTTACTTTTCCTTCATTGATTAATTTAAAGGTTGCCATCATTGAGCCACTAGAGGGTTCGCTCCAGATTTCTTCTGTAATTCCACCAAAGGCTTCGCCATGCCATGTGCCAGCAATCCATTTAATATTTTCTAGTTTGGGTTCTAAGGTTTTTTTCTGAGCTTTGCAGGATAATGAGAAAGCCATTAAAATAATTAGTATGTACTTCATTTTTTATGATAATTAGGTTAAGATAAAAATAAAATGGTAGATACCTGTAAAAAACAATATAATAAGGCCTATTGCCAAAAGACTAATGGCACGTTTTACATTTCTAAATTTCCAATGTGAAATTTTAGAAATTATAAAAATCTGTTCACCTAACTGCTCAAACAGTGTATCTTCATCTTTACTCATGGCAAAAAAGGTTTTTGAGAATTCCTTTATATCTCCAAATTTTGAAATTATATCCTTAAAGAAAAACATGTTTCTGGTAAATTTCCCTTCAATTTTAGGAATAAAGCAACGTACACAAAAAAATATTGAAGCCGCTGTGCAAGCCACCCATAAAGCGATTAATATATATAGAAAGGTATCGTTAGACAGTTTATCGGAGAAATTTTCGGTGCTTTGGTAAATAAAGTTGAGCAGAATACCATAGAAGGATAATATAAGTCCGGCTTTAAGTTCTGAAGCTTTAATTAAACTGGTGAGATAGCTGATTGTTCCCCAATAATGGTCAATTAAATCATCTGTATGCTTGTTTTTTAAAATTCTTTCTTTTTCCATTTTGTGGTTGATTTAATAGCTTATTCAATAACCTGATAAATAGTAAGAGCATTGGCTTTGTTTTTTAAAGAGATATTCCCAACTTTTTCACATTTAAAAGATTCTTTTACTTTATGGTAGCAATCTTCTGAAATAATAATCTGGTTTTCTTTTGCGGCATCCTGTAAACGTGCTGCAGTATTTACGGTATCTCCAATAACAGTATAATCTAAACGTTTTAAGCTAACGGAACCTATATTGCCCGAAATCATCTCACCGCTTTTTATACCAATAGAAACTTTTGGTTTATACTCTAAATTGCCTTCTAATGCTGGTAGATTATTGATTTTTTCACAGACAGCAAGTGAAGCATCTATGGCTCTGTCTAGATGATATTCACCTCTAAAAACAGCCATAATAGCATCACCAATAAACTTATCTATGTAGCCTTTATGTTGCATTATTTCCTTTACCATTTCATCAAAATAGGTGTTAACTAATTTTACAACGGTATCTGCTTCTGCATTTTCGCTGATTTTGGTAAATCCACAAATATCAATAAAAATTACACTAGCTTCAATGGTTTCGTTAGCCATAATGGTAGATTCGTACTCACGGTTGCCCATAAAATTCAGTACATTTTCATCAACGTACATTTTCAAAATATTGTTTTCTTTTATGGCTTGTAAGGTTTCTTTAATGTGCTGTGCATGCTTTAAGGTTTTTTCCATTGTAAGGGTTAAATCCTCAAAATTGATAGGCTTTGTTATAAAATCGAAAGCACCTCTGTTCATTGCTGTTCTTATATTTTCCATATCACCATAAGCAGAGACAATAACCGATTTAATGAGTGGACTCAACTCATTGAGTTTGCTCAGTAACGTAAGTCCATCCATTTCTGGCATATTGATATCGCTCAACACTATATCGACACCAGGATTTTCATTTAATTTTTCTAAGGCATCACGGCCGTTTTCTGCAAAAAGAAATTCATATTCTTTTTCACGAATTTTTTTTCGGAATTTCTGTTTTATCAAAACTTCTAAATCTGCCTCGTCATCAACAACTAATATTTTTGACATCATAAATTTTGCATTAGTTTGTCCTTTAAAAGTTTAAAGTCCACTGGTTTTGTTAAAAAATCATCTGCGCCTAATTGTTTGGCAGTATTATAGTTCTCATCATCACCATAGGCAGTCACCATCATTACTATTGGTGGTGGAGTTACAAAATCTTTTTTTATGATTTCCAAAAGTTGTAAGCCACTCATGCCAGGCATATTAATATCCGATAGTATCAGTACAGCTTCATGCTCCATGGATTTAAGCGTTTCTAGAGCTTCCTCACCCGAAAAAGCGAACATAAAATCTAATTCTTCTTTTCTTATTTCTTTTCTAAATCGTTGAAGAAAAAGTGTTTTTACATCTTGTTCGTCATCTACTACTAATATTTTCATACGTCTTTGGTATTTTTAATTGGTAGGATAATTTTGAATTGGGTATATTTTAAGTTTTCAGTTTCTACTTTCAATTCTCCATTATGTGCTTTAATAATATCATAACTCATAGACAAGCCTAAACCAGTGCCTTTTCCTGTAGGTTTAGTGGTAAAAAAAGGTTGAAATATTTTATCAATAATTTCTTCTGGTATGCCATTACCATTATCTTTTATTGCAATTATAATTTTGTCCTCTAGCTTTTCTGTACTAACTGAAACTTTTGGTTTATAGTAAGTTGAGGTAGTAATTGATTTTTTATCATCAACAGCATAAAATGCATTAGTGAAGAGATTAAGAATAACCCGACCAATATCTTGCGGAACTATATTTACGGTTTTAATGCTTTCATCGTAATCCGTCTCTAAAAGAGCGTTAAATGATTTGTCTTTAGCTCTAAGTCCATGGTAGGCCAATCTAAAATATTCATCGGTTAGTTTGTTTAGGTCTGTAGGTTCTTTTGTGCCAGTATTGATTCGGCTATGTTGTAACATACCTTTAACTATGTCATCTGCGCGCTTGCCATGATGAAGTATTTTTTCAATATTTTGCTTTAAGTCATTTGAAACTGCCCTAACTTCTTCTATATCACCTTTATCTAGTTCTACTTTCATCTCGTCAATCATCTCTACACTGACTTCAGAAAAATTATTAACGAAATTTAGTGGGTTTTGAATTTCGTGGGCAATACCAGCGGTTAACTCTCCCAATGAAGCCATTTTTTCAGATTGGATGAGTTGTGCCTGTGTGGCTTTTAGTTCTTCTAATGAAGCTTTGAGCTTTCTGTTAGATAACTCAATTGTTTTTTGATTTTCAGCAAGTTCAGTGTTTAATTTTGTTAGTGCTTCTCTCTTCTTTCGAATGTTTTTCATGGTAAAATACATGGCAAAAAGGAAGAAACCCAATAAGACCGCAATACCTATGTACAATAGCTGTATCTGGCGTTGACGGCTTATGGTGGCATCTTGTGCCTCAATGGTCTCGTCTTTTTTATCCGATTCGTATTTTGCTTGAAGCTCGGATTCTAATTGGGCTATCATTTCTTGCGAATCATCACTTATCATTTTAGAGTGTAGGCGCTCATACTCCAATGCCTCTTTGTATTGGTCCAAGGCTTCATAAGAATCTGAAGCATGCATATAATTTTCCCTAAGATTTTGAATATTGCCACTTTTTTTCATCATTTCAATAGCTTCCAAAGTGTAAGGGAGTGCTTTATCATAATTATTCTGTAATCTATAAACATGGCCAATATTCGCAAGGGCTACATAAACTCCGTTATAAGCATTGTGTTCAGTAGCGATTTGGTAACACTTTTGGTATTCTGCAATGGCATCGTCAAAACGGTTCATATGCTTATAAATATTGCCTCTAGTATTGTAATTTTTAGCAATGCTCACTTTGCTAATTCCTGCATTTTCCAAAACAGTAATAGCGCTACTTATGTTTTCGAGGGCTTGCTCATATTCTTGTAACATGAGTAGATTATCTGCCTTATACCTGTAGCTTAGTGCTAAATTTTTTGGAACGTTGAGCTGCTTTTGAATTTCGATTGCTTGTTGGCAGTATTCTGCACCGTTCGTATATTTTTCCTGATAGTATAATAGATCGCACAATCTAGTGTAGCATTCCGCTATCCCTTTCTGATCATTTATATTTTCATAAATTTTCAAAGCTTTAAAATCTGCTTCCAAGGCCTTGCTGTACTCACGCTTGTCTTTATGGGCATCTTCTTTAATAAGGTGATTTTTGGCTTTGAGTTTGTTGAAATCAGTAGCTTTTAGAGTAGTTTGTGCTTTTTCTAAATAGTATAATGTAGAATCTAAGGTTACATTGTTTTGATGCCATATTGCTAAATTTTGATAGGATTTTGCCAAAAGCTTCTTGTCTTTGACTTGTTTTGAAAGTCGGACAGATTTAAACATATTCTTATAAACTTGTGTTGAATCGGTAACTGAGTTTTGTAGTTGCTGTGAAACAGATTCAATCAAAGCTTCAACATCTGTTGAATTATTTTGCGAAAAACTTTGAAAAGCAAAAAACAGCGACAACAAACAAACCCAAAATGAATTTTGCTTATTTTGAAACAAATGTCTAATATGTTTTATTTTGAAAATCATATTTCTATACGGTTGTGTTTTTTCAGTGGTAAATGAATGCTAAACTCGGTGCCTTCGTCTTTTATGGTACTTACATTTAATTCTCCATTGTGTGCCATAACAATGTCGTAGCTCATGGATAATCCTAAACCTGTTCCTTTTCCGGTAGGTTTGGTAGTAAAAAAGGGTTGAAAAATTTTATCAATTATGTCTTTGGAAATACCATTGCCATTATCTTTTATGGAAATTACAACTTTATCCCTTGTTTTTTTAGTTTTTACTGAAACAGTTGGTTTATAGCTTTTTAAAGTTGAATTTGACTTCTTTTCATCAACAGCATAAAATGCATTTGTAATTAGGTTAAGAAGTACCCTTCCAATATCTTGAGGAATAATTTTTATTTTAGGAATTGTTTCATCATAACCTGTTTCTAAAGTTGCGTTGAACGACTTGTCTTTTGCTCTTAACCCATGATAAGCTAGTCTTAAATATTCATCTGCTAAAGCATTAATATTAGTTGGTTCTTTTTGGTTACCACTTGCACGACTGTGCTGTAACATACCTTTTACAATACCATCAGCACGTTTACCATGATGGTTAATTTTTTCTAAATTCTGGATTACATCTACCATGATTGTTTTAGCTTCTTCAAGGTCTCCGTTTTCAATCTCTTCCAACATTTCGTCCAATAGCTCTTTGCTGACTTCAGAAAAATTATTGACAAAGTTTAGTGGGTTTTGGATCTCGTGAGCGATTCCAGCAGTCAATTCTCCTAGTGACGCCATTTTCTCGGATTGTATTAATTGGCTTTGAGTGAGTTGTAGTTCTGTTAAAGCATCTTCTGCACGTTTCTTTTCTTCTTTTAATTTCAACAAATCCATTCGTGCTTGTGTTAAATCTTTAAAACGCGAATATGCTAACGAAAATGTCGTGGCAGCACGTTTTAATAAGTTCCAGTTTTCATCCGAAATATTACTAGCTGTTGCCACTCCAATTGCTCCATGGCTAAACTTGTACAAATGATAGGTTCTATCCGGAATTTCTTCACCGTAATACCCTTTAAAAGGCCTTGAGTGTTTTTCGCAATAATCTATCCACTCTTTTCTGTTTTTACCAGTCATAACAATACTGGTTTGCTTATCTTTTGTTTTATAGAATTGTAGCATTTTTTTACCAACCCAAGTATCTTTCAAATTCAAGTGGAAATGGTCATTTACCAATTTTTTATTTTTGGAACTTATGTCTTTTAGCGCATACCAACATTCTGTTTTTTTTGTTTCATTATCATTAATATAAATACTACAAGTTTCTAGTTCTTCAATACCTAGCAAACCCATTTCCGTTCGTAAAACGTCGGCAACTTGTTTTAGTTCTTCGGGTTTTTGCATTGCTAAAGCTCTAGCACGTACACGTTCTAAAGCGCCTTCAATTTTTGCTTGCCTTGTTTGGGTTTCGGCCTTTTCAAGATCCATAAAACGAATGTAAGCTTGTTCAAAAACCTTGGCAAAGCGTTTCATTATTTCAGCATCACCTTCAGAAGGTACTGCGCCAGATAGTGAAGGAATTAAAATTGCAGAATTTTTAGACCAAGCGGCAGAAAGTCTATGTTTATCAGCCTGAAGCACGTGTTGTTTATAGTCATCTGGAAAGTGCCTATAATCACTTTTCTCAAAGGCTTGGTTAAAAAAGTCGTTTTTCGCCTCTACAGAAAATTCTTTTGAGAAAAAGGCATCGCCTTTATCTTTGGAATCCCAAGCTTCACTAAAAATTGGACTGTTAAAATAAGGTACAAAATATCTTCCTGATGTAGAAAAGTCATCTACAGCAATCCAATGGACAACATCTTTATTATCTGGGAAATAGGTGCAAAGAATGACGCCTCCTGCATCATATATAACTCCTAATTCGTGCAATTTTTCTGCAACCGTAGCGACCACTTCTTGAAGTTCATCAGGTTTGTGCATTGCTAAAGAACGGGAACGTACTTTTTCTAAAGCATTTTCAATTTGCGATTCTCGTGCTTGTGCTTCTGCTTTTTGAAGATCTAAAAAACGTGTGTAGGTCTGATTAAAAACCTTGGCAAAGCGTTGTAAAATAATCGCTTTATCTTCGTTAAGAGGTGTTGGACCAATAACCTGAAGTAAACCCGATGATGAAAATGCAGTTGATAAGCTAATCGATTTTAAAGATTTCATCATTTCTTGAGCTTCTTTTGGCGTCTTTTTGAAATCTGTTTTTGAAAAGAATAGTTTGTCAAATTCAATTTTTTCTTTTCCTTCCCAAGTAAAAACCTGATATTTTATGCCCTCTTGCCATGCCTTAAATAGACTTTCCGTATATGGATGGTTCAGGTTTGGTACATGGTAACTTTCCGGATAAAGATCCTGAGTAAAACCAGTTACCCAATAGTGCATGTCTTTAGTTACTTTGTCTACAATAATGATATTACAAGCTTGTGTTTCAAAATCCAGAACTTGTAACTGTTGATAAATTTCAAGTACGACTTCCCTAAGTTCATCACTATGTTGCATAGCCATTGTTTTAGCTCTAACACGTTCTAATGCTAACTGAATTTTAGATTCTCTTGCTTGTGATTCTGCATTTTTAAGGTCGAGGAAGCGTGTATAGGTTTGTTGAAACACTCTTGTAAAGCGCAACATCACTTCAATTTGTGATTTGACTAGTTTTTTACCACCAATAATCAATAAATAGCCTTGATTAAAGTTGAATGCATGGATTACTATTTCTTTTGGTGAAATTTCAACGAGTTCCTTTACAGAAAAAGGAAAATCGATGCCTTTTTCTGCCACAAAAGTTTGGTGAGCAATGGTTTGTTTTTTGGTTAGTTCAATAACGCACAAAGGATCTTGTTTTTTCCATCCAGCTATAATTTTTCGCATTGGTGGTGTTTGTTTGTGTGGAATACCAATGGGTTGCCCTAAAATTTTTCCGGTAGAAGGATTAGGTGTATAATTCCAACCAATATCTTCCTTATCATCCATTAAAACGTAACCACTCGTAAAACAGTCTATGCCCAACTTTGTAATTTCATTACACAATAACTCACCAGCTTCTAAAAGTTCGCTACTTTTTTGCATTGCCATACTTCTACTACGCACACGTTCTAAAGCAGCTTCAATTTGTGCTTCCCTAGCTTGTGCTTCTGCTTTTTGTAAATCGAGGAAACGTGTATAGGCTTGCTCGAATACCTTTGCAAACCGTTTAAAAACATCTTCATCTTCATAGATTTCTGTAGTAATTACCAATAAATATCCATATTTAAAATAGGCTGCATGCCACTTTTGCCATTTTGGAAAAGCAATACCATCATCCAATATGCCTTGAAAAATGGGCTTCACATCTGGAACGGTGAGCATATATTTATAATGCTCTTTTAGTTCCTTACCATCTTTTGCGATAGAAAATAATTCTAAATTTTTATTCCAACCTTCGTGCATTTGTTTATGTATTGGATCTACAGTATGCGGGATTTTTAGTTGAGGCATAATGCCCTTTTCATTGGCAAACCAATATTCATCATCAGAATCTTTTTCACAAAACCCGAATCCAGTACCCCAAAGTTCACCTCCTAAGCTTTTTAGTTGTTGAAAGAGTACAAAAGCCACATCTCCAATTTCATTACTCTGGTGCATGGCCATTGAGCGACTTCTTACGCGTTCTAATGCTGTTTCAATTTGTGCTTCTTTAGCTTGCTCTTCTGCTTTTTTAAGGTCAAGGAAACGTGTGTAAGTTTGCTCAAACACTTTAGCAAAACGTTTAAAAATATCATGTGATTCTGGGACATGTTCTTTTGTAATAAACAACCAGTAACCATATTTGAAATAGACAACATGATCTATTTGATAGGTTGGGAAACCATTATTTGCTTTCTTTAAATTTTTTAGTACATCACCTATAACAGGCAATGAACTCATATATTCGTAATGGTCTACACATGCTTTACCAGAAAATTCCTTTATGATAAGGGATTCACCTTTCTTACCTTTTTGGTAATAGTCTTTAAATATGCCTTCTCTAGGAACCGTATATGTAGGAAGAACACCAGCTTCATTTCCAAACCATTCGGTAGATTCGTTTTCTCCATAAATGTTAAAAGCGCAGCCCCAAGTTTTAATGCCTAATGCTCTTACTTGTTGGTCTAATAAGTATGATGTTTCTGCCAATTCATCACTATGTTTCATTGCCATGGTTCGGCTTCTCACTTTTTCAAGAGCTAATTCAATTTGGGTTTCTCTTGCTTGTATTTCTGCTTTTTGAAGGTCTTCAAAGCGTTTATAGGCTAAATCGAATACTTTAGCAAAACGAATGAGTATTTCAATGGATTTTTTTGGAGGATCAGGAACCTCTCCAGCAAGACTGAAACCAATTTCGCCATGTGTTGTACGTGCAATAATAAAGGTAAGTCCGCCAATATGAAGTATGTCTTCTTCCGTAGGTGCATGAGGATCTACCAACTTATACTTACCGTACGTATTCATATTTTCGATATAGTCCCAAGCTTCTTTTCCATTAAGAGCCAGTACAAAATATGGGCTGTTACTTTTTTCCCATTTATGTAAACCTTTTATTTGTTTGTGAACGAACTTGGGAACTGTAATTACCATACCAAGACGTCCACCATCTTCTGCTGTCATGGACATCTCGTAACTGTCTTTTAACCACTTCATATGCCAGAAATAATCGGCTTCATGACCCAAAGAAATAAATTCATTGCGCATGGTCACTACGATGTCAAACAAATCCGAAGATACTTTCATTTCTGCAACACGTGAGCGAATACGCTCTAGTGAAAGCTCAGTTAGAGTCTCTTTAGCTTGCTTTTCAGCTTTTTGAAGATCTAGAAAACGTTGATGTGCCAAATCGAATGCTCCTGCAAACTTCACCAAAATATCAATGTCTTCTTTTGGTGGATTTTTAACCACTCCAGGCAAACTGTAACCTATTTCTCCATGACTGGTTCTAGCCATGATAAAAGTTAAACCACCAATATGTCTTATATCAGCATCACTTGGTGCTTGTGGGTCTATATTTTGAAAATCACCTAAAGCAACCATTTTATCCACATAATCCACAGCTTCTTCTGCGTTCATTGCATAAACAATAGTTGGTTTTTTACTTTTTTCCCATTTTGATAATAATGGAATGTTACCATGGATATGTCGTGGTAATTCCATAACAAAACCAATTTTGCTACCATCACCAGAGGTCATTGCTTTTTCATAGGTTTCTGGCAACCACATCATGTGCCAGAAATAATGTGCTTCATGACCAAGTTTAATAAATTCAGTGCGCATGGTAACGACTATATCCAATAAATCGGATGATTTTGTCATGGCCATGGCTTGTGCTCGAATACGATCTAAAGTCCCTTCAACTTTAAGCTTACGATTTTTTTCTTCTAGTTCTACTGTTCTGCGTTTTATAGCTTCACGAAGTTCCTGGTTTTCTGCATTTACTTTATCAAAACCTATGGTCTCTCCGTCATCTGTTTTAGAATCAGTGGTAGAAAAGTGCTGATAGATAAATTTCCAGTCCTTTTCCTTTTTTTGCATTACAGATGAAAATCTAAATCGTCCATAATATGTCCATTCCTTTCCATTTAAAAACCATGCATCAAAAGCATGGGTTATAAAAATAAGATTGTCAAAACGTTCTATAGTTTTGGTGTCGTTTCTTAGGTCTGTTTTGCCAGCAAGTTGTTTGACAGTTTTCTTGAAGAAGTTGGTCGTGTCTTTTCGGGTTAAAAACTCTTCATTATTTGTAGAACCAATAAAATGATATGCATCATCAAAAAAAGAATCATAGGTAGCAACATCACCGTTTAAATAACTATATATCCACTTGTCGTAGCGTTTTAAAATATCTTTTTCTAGTATTTTGGTGAGTTGCATAGCTTAATTATTTAGGGGGAAATTGATGGTGAATGTTGTGCCTTTATCTGGTTCAGAATTAACTTTTAAAGTTCCTCCATGAGCTTTTATAATATCATAGCTTAAACTTAAGCCTAAACCTGTGCCTTGACCAGTAGGTTTTGTAGTGAAAAATGGCTGGAATATTTTATCTATAATATGTTTTTCAATTCCATTACCGTTGTCACTGACTTTTATTTCTATTTGACTCTTCTCTTTTTTAGTAATGACATTAACTGTGGGCTGAAATTCATTTAAACTAGAAGCTTTTTCTTCCCCTTGCTTTTTCTTTTCATTACAGGCATAAAAAGCATTAGTGATTAAGTTTAAAACCACACGACCAATATCTTGAGGCACAATGTTAATTTTACCGATTGAATAGTCGTAATTAGTTTCAAGATTCGCATTAAAAGATTTGTCTTTTGCTCGTAAACCGTGATATGCCAATCGTAAATATTCATCTACCAATATATTGATATCTGTAGCTTCTTTCTCACCAGAATTTTTTCGGCTGTGTTGCAGCATCCCTTTTACAATGCCATCTGCACGTTGACCATGATGTAATATTTTTTCTAAATTTTGAATTACATCGTTTGCAATAGCATTGACTTCTTCAGTATCTCCGTTTTTTAATTCTTCTAGCATTTCTTCTAATAATTCTTTACTGACTTCAGAAAAATTATTGACAAAATTGAGTGGATTTTGGATTTCGTGTGCAATACCAGCAGTCAATTCACCCAAACTTGCCATTTTTTCAGATTGAATTAATTGAGCTTGAGCTGATTTTAATTCGTCTAAAGATTTGCTTAAAGCGGTATTTGTTTGCTCTATTGCAGCACGTCTTTGTTCTAATTCTTCAATAGTTTCTTCTAGTAAAATTGCAGTGGTACGTTTTACTTTTTCGGTACGTTCTAATTTAAAATCTGAAATGAGTAAATCCTTATCTGCACTTTTCAGGTATCTTAATAGCATCGTTTTATCATCTTCTGAAAGATGTTTTGAGCTTTCAATATACTCGTGAATATGTTGTAGATGTTGATTCATTTTTTTTCTTTTAAGGCCACAATGCAACAAGTATTATTATGAAACTCATGTTTCCCTGTTTTTGATTTTCCGAATTCACCATAGGTAAAAAAACCTACCATTGGTGCTTTCCATACCTCTTGTACTTGACTTATTTCTTCGCTCATTAAGATACCAAAGGATAAATGTCTGCTTACACAAGAAAACATAATTAAGGCATCGGCTTCTTGTTGTTTTTCAGTTTTTAATTCGTTGCATTCTTCTACAACCTTTTCAATAGCATCAAAATCTGGAGGTAGAGAAAATTTTACTTTAGAACCTTGTGGTACGGTCCCTGCACAAATAAGCGAACGGTCTTCCTTATTTGCCAACATTGCTGTGCGCATTACTGGTGCTACACCTTCACGTTCCATCTGTAAAGGATAGTAAGCTCCAATTTGAGTAACAATTTCATTTCCAGTACTAAAATCATAATCTACTCCTAGATACTTTATTATCATGTCTAAAGCTGGTTTGTTATCTATGGTATAAATAATATTTGCTTCACTTTTTGAAATAGTTTTGGTTGTACCAATGGCTTTCCACCCACAAGTGGCAATACCATTAATTTCAATTTTATCTTCGTCTATTATAAGTCCTAATAGGCCTTTGTCACTGCTGTTTTTGTAGGTAAAAGCTATTGGACCTTTTAGAGACATGTCATCACCAGCCATGCCACCAAAAATGGTTACTTCTCTACTGCAGCTTTCTGTTATACCTTCTATTATATTTTCCCCTTCATTGCTTAACCAACCCGAAACAATAATAAATGCAGGATTTTTAAATGCGGTTTTTCCTTCTAAACCTATTTGTTTGGCGTTTTCAAAAGTTGATTTTTCACCTGTTTCCAAAAACACCAATTTGAAATATTCTGGATTCATGTCTAACAACATCATTACAATGCTTCCTTCTTCAATATTACCATCAATGAATTCGCCAGAAGTGGTCGCTCCAAAAATGGAAATTCCTTCTTTATTTAATATCTCACTGACTATATTCCAATCTTGTTGAATGGAGAGAAAAACAATAGCTAATGTAGCTTTAAACCCATCTGAAATAGCATTCTGAATCTCTTTTTCAATGGCTTCTGTAGAATTGGCTTTTATTGTTTTTGAAATCATTTATTGGTGTGCTTTATTAATCATTTTCAGTAATGCCAACCATAACTTTTACACCACCTGTTGCAAAGTTTGATAAATCATCAACAGTTGCTTGCCCTTCGGGAGAACTCATCGTTTCTTGCATTTGTTCAATACTATTAAAATACAATTCTGCTATACGATAATAGTCTGCTTTTTGACCATCTGGTGTTCCAATTAATTTGGTTAATTCCAATTTTGTTACACCTTCCATGGAGGCAGCTAATGGTAAATGCTTGTCTTTATAATAGTTTTCAAATATTTCTGTATCTTTTGGATGTCCATATAAAACTGTGAGTTTGTACATATCAATTGGTTTTAAATTATTTTTCTTTAAGTGCTACGCAACAGGTAGTAAGGTTATGCATTTCTAGGTTTCCGCCAGTTGCGCTGCCTAGTTCTGCATTGCTAAACATACCTACCATAGGTATATTCCATACATTTTTTATACCTTCCAATTCATCTTTCATCATTGGGCTAAAGGCAAGGATTCTTCCAGCCCAACTAAAAACGATTAATGTATCAGCTTTAGGCATTTCAGTGTTTTTTAAGTGTTGAACTCCATTAATTACTTTTTCCATAACATCCAAATCTGGCGGTAAATAAAAAGGAAGTTTTGAATCTTGAGGTACTGTACCACTAGTATAAAAGGAACGGTCTGCCCAATCAACAACCAAAGGTGGACGCATTACTGGATCTCCTTTCTCTCTTTGTAAGGGAAAATTAGCAGCAAGTTCCATCAATACATCTTTGTTATTAGGTGTGATATTTTCTAATCCTCCATATTTTACGGTTATATCTAAAGCAGGAATATTGTCTATAGTATATACATGATTATCCTCACTTTTAGTAACTTTTTTTTCTCTGCCAACTGCTTTCCATCCACAGGTTGCAATGCCATGTATGGCTACCTTATCTTCGTTAAGAACAATACAAATTAAGCCAGTGTTACTTATTTTACCATTAGTAAAAACAAAGGTTTCAGTAAAAGAATAGTTGTCACCAGCACTTGCTCCAAAGGCAATGACATCTTTCCCAATAACGTTTTTAAAACCCCTTAAAATCTCTTCTCCATCTGCCGAAGGATTGCTAGTGCCAATTAAAAAAGATGGTGTATTGAATTTTTCTTTTGCTTTTTTTGCAATTTTCATCGCTACTTCATTGTAGTTTTTGTTAGGATATTCTTCAAGAAAAATTTGAAAATTTTCTTTATTTATATCTAACAAGAGTGTTGCGATTGAACCTTTATGGATTTCTTCATTAATAAATTCACCATTAGTAGTAATACCAAAAACAGTGATATTTTTATTGTCAAGAATTTTAGATATACCTGTTATATCTTGACTTCCAGAAATAAATACTATTGCTAATGTGGGCTTAAAACCGTCGGATAAATTTTGATAAAGCGCTTCTTGAATCGCTTTGGTCGATTTCCCCTTTATGGATTTTGCTTTCATAAATAATGCATTTATTGATATTTAAGTGCTATTAATCAATAAGTAGGGGAATGCTAAATTTAGTAAAAAATAATATGCCTTTTCAAAAAAAGAATATGTGCCAATGTCTTTTTTGATTTGAAAATGAACGACTTAGTCAGTTTGAAAAAAAATAACTTGTTTCACTAATTTATAAACCTTGGGAAAGTATATGTAGATTATTGGCTGTAACTATTTGTAGTTAAATCAATTAAAATGTTACATTATTGAATGAAAGTTACTTTGCTTAGTGACCCTTTTTTAATGATTCTGAATTTGGGATTTTATGTAAAGAACGTCCTATATTTTTATCTAAAACCGTATATAACTTCCATTTTCCGTTTTAAGTTCAAATAAATGAACTTCCGTGTTGGGTTGGGAACACTAAAGGTATAGTATACTAAAGCTTGAAGTAGTGTTTATGTTAGTTTGTTTTGTTCAGAAAAGAGAATAAAATAAAAAAAGCCAATTCAAACTAATGAATCGGCTTTTTACCATCTAACTTAAACTTAACCTAAAAGCAGTACTTATTCTCTGCTTTTACTTTTTCAGCAACTTCCTTACGTAAATCTACGATATCAGGATAGTTCTGGTATTTTGTAAAACGTTTTAAGCCCATAAGCATCATACGTTGCTCGTCTCCTTCGGCAAAAGAAATAATACTTTCTTTTCCTTTTTCTTCAACGATATCTACAGCATGGTATAAATACAATTTAGCCATTGCTATTTGTGCCGATTGTGCTTCTTCACCAAAACGCTTCGCATTCTTTTCAGTTCTTAAAATTGCAGATTCTGCCATATAGATTTCAATTAAGATATCTGCAGCAGCAATTAATAATTGTTGGTGCTTTTCCAAGTCTTGTCCATATTTTTGAACTGCTCCACCAGCAACCATTAAGAATGTCTTTTTTAACTTTTTGATCATTTCCTTTTCTTCAGCAAATAATTCCGAATAATCTGGTGTATCAAAAGATGGGATGCCCATTAGTTCTTCTTGTACAGCTTGAGCAGGACCTAAAAGATCTACATGACCTTTCATCGCTTTCTTAACCAACATACCAACAGAAAGCATTCTGTTAATTTCGTTTGTGCCTTCATAGATACGAGCAATACGAGCGTCTCTCCACGCTGCTTCCATCGGTGTTTCTTCTGAGAAGCCCATGCCACCAAAAATTTGAATACCTTCATCTGCACAATTCTGTACATCTTCAGACACTGCTACTTTTAGAATTGAGCACTCAATTGCATATTCTTCTACACCTTTTAATTCTGCTTCTTGATGAGAATTTCCTGCTGCTTCACGGATAGCTATACGATCTTCAATATTTTTTGCAGCTCTATAAGTTGCTGATTCACCAGCATAGGCACTTGCAGCCATTTCAGCTAATTTTACTTTAATAGCACCAAAGTCAGCAATTGGAGTTTTAAATTGCTTACGCTCATTTGCATATTGAACAGCTGTAGTTAAAATTCGTCTTTGAGAATCTAAACAAGCAGCAGCCAATTTAATACGGCCAACATTGAGTGCATTCATAGCTATTTTAAATCCTTCACCACGACCAGCTAACATGTTTTCTGCGGGAACTTCTGTGTCATTAAAGAAAACTTGACGGGTAGAACTTGCTCTAATACCAAGTTTGTGTTCTTCTTCACCTAAGGTTATTCCATTAGGATTCTTTGGATCGTACTCTACGATGAAACCAGTTATGTTTTTATCATCTTCAATACGTGCAAAAACAATCATCAAACTACAGAAACCTGCATTTGAGATCCACATTTTTTGTCCGTTGATTTTATATGATTTTCCGTCTGAAGAAAGTTCAGCAGTTGTTTTACCAGAGTTGGCATCAGAACCAGCTCCAGGTTCAGTTAAACAATAAGCTCCAAACCACTCACCAGTGGCTAGTTTTGGAACGTATTTTTTCTTTTGTTCTTCCGTTCCATATAACGTGATTGGCATAGTACCAATACCTGTATGAGCACCAAATGCAGTACTAAAAGAACCAGTACCTGATGAAATATAATCACATGTTAAGCACGTAGAAACAAATCCCATTCCTAAACCATCATAAGCTTCTGGTACAGCAACACCTAAAAAGCCAAGCTCGCCAGCCTTACGCATAACCTCTTCGGTTAACGCATAATCTTTAGCTTCAAATCTAGGTTTGTGGGCTATGATTTCTCGCTCGTTAAATTCCATAACGGCTTCTTTCATCATTTTTTGCTCCTCTGAAAAATCTTCAGGAGTAAACACGTCTTCACATTTAGTTTCTTTAACCAAGAACTGACCTCCTCTTAGGATATCTTTTTCAGCTGTTTCCATTTTTGTAATTGTATTAAGTTTTTTTAATTTAAAAATTCAAATATTCCGCAAGCACCTTGACCTGTACCAACACACATCGTAACTGCTCCGTATTTACCTTTCATGTCACGCTTACGCATTTCATCAAATAATTGTACAGAAAGTTTAGCTCCAGTACAACCTAAAGGGTGTCCTAATGCAATGGCACCACCATTAACATTTATAATCTCAGGATTAAGGTCTAATTCTCTAATTACAGCTAATGATTGAGATGCAAAAGCTTCATTTAATTCAATTAAATCTAAATCAGATTGTTTTAATCCTGCTTGTCCTAATGCTTTAGGAATTGCTTTCACCGGACCTATTCCCATGATGCGTGGCTCTACACCTGCAGCTGCATAATTGACTAATCGTGCAATAGGTTCAATGTTTAATTCTTTAACCATATCCTCACTCATAACCATAACAAAAGCAGCACCATCACTCATCTGTGAAGAGTTACCAGCAGTAACACTTCCACCTGCAGCAAATACTGCTCTAAGTTTTGCTAGTGCTTCTTTGCTTGTTCCTTTTCTTGGACCTTCATCCTTAGTGACTGTATATGATTTAGTTGCTTTTTTTCCATTTGAATCTACATAAGTTTCATCTACAGTTATAGGAACAATTTGGTCTTGAAAACGATCTTCAGCTTGTGCTTGTAAAGCTTTAATGTGTGAATTGTACGCAAACTCATCTTGATCTTCCCGAGATACATTGAATTGCTTAGCAACAGCTTCAGCAGTGTTTCCCATTCCCCAATAATACTCTTCATGACCTGCCTTAACTGTATCATAATTTAATTCTGGCTTAAATCCTGTCATAGGCACAGAGCTCATGCTTTCTGAGCCACCAGCAATAATACAATCTGCCATTCCAGCCTGGATTTTAGCAGTTGCAATACCAATGGTTTCAATTCCTGATGAACAGAAACGATTTACGGTTACACCAGGTACGTCAACACTATTTAATCCAATGAGAGAAATAAATCGTGCCATATTGAGTCCCTGTGAACCCTCTGGCATTGCATTTCCTACAATGACATCATCAATACGTTTTACGTCTAGTTGAGGTAACTCTTTCATCATGTGCTGAATGGTTTCAGCACCTAATTCGTCTGCTCTTTTAAATCTAAACACGCCTTTTGGTGCTTTACCAACTGCGGTTCTATATGCTTTTACTATATATGCTTGTTTCATTTTCCTATCCCTAACCCTTTCCAAAGGAAAGGGAACTGTTGTGGGTAATTTTTAAGTTAGAATATATTTTTTTTCCATCACATTTCCTTCCTTTAGGGAAGGCTGGGATGGGATTTTAATTTCTTAATGGTTTACCAGTCTTTAACATATGCTGAATTCTCTCTAACGTTTTCCGTTCTGTACACAGTGATAAAAATGCTTCACGCTCTAAATCCAATAAATATTTTTCACTTACGTTTGTAGGCTCAGACAAATCACCTCCAGCCATGACGTATGCTAATTTATTGGCAATTTTTTTATCGTGTTCACTGATGTAGTTACTGTCTTCCATTGAGTCTGTTCCTACTAAGAACATACCTAATGCTTGTTTTCCAAGGACTTTGATGTCAGTACGTTTTACGGGTTGTGTGTATCCCATATCTGCCATTAACATAGCGTGCTGTTTAGCCACTGCAATTTGGCGGTCTTTATTAACCACAACAATATCTTTTCCTTTTTGAAGAATGCCTAAATCGAATGCTTCGTATGCAGACGTTGCCACTTTAGCCATACCGATAGTAAGGAAATACTCTTGTAAGACATTAAGTTTTACGTCACCTTTTCTAAAGGTATCTTGAGCACGTAAAGCCATTTCTTTAGAGCCTCCACCACCAGGAATAACACCAACTCCAAACTCCACAAGACCAATATAAGTTTCGGCAGCTGCCACAACTTTATCTGCGTGCATTGACAATTCACACCCTCCTCCTAGCGACATACCATGTGGTGCAGCTATGGTAGGTATTGCTGAATAGCGCATACGCATCATACTATCCTGAAAATATTTTATGGCAGCATTAAGCTCATCATATTCTTGTTCTGCAGCCATCATAAAAATCATGCCGATGTTTGCGCCCACAGAGAAATTGGCAGCTTGATTACCAACAACAAGACCTGCAAAATCTTTTTCTGCAATATCAATGGCTTTATTTAAACCAGAAAGGACATCACCTCCAATGGTGTTCATTTTAGATTGAAACTCTACGTTGAGTATGCCATCTCCTAAATCTTCAACAACAACTCCTGAGTTTTTGAATACCTCCTTAGATTTTCTAATGTTATCCAAGATGATAAAACTATCTTGACCAGGAATTTTTTCTTGTTTTTTAGATGGAATGTCATATGCATATGTGGCTCCATCTTTAACTGTATAAAAAGATTTGTTACCAGATTCCAACATTTCATTAACCCAAGCATTAGGCTCCAATCCTTCTGCTTTTATCATTTCAATTCCTTTTTCTACCCCTATTGCATCCCAAATTTGAAAAGGACCATGTTCCCAACCAAAACCAGCTTTCATAGCATCATCGATTTTGTATAAATCGTCGGTGATTTCTGGAATTCTATTTGATACGTAAGCAAACAACGCAGCAAAACTTTTTCTGTAGAATTCACCTGCTTTATCTTTTCCTTTTACTAAGATTTTGAAACGGTCTGCAACTTTATCAACTGTTTTGGTTAATTCTAGTGTTGCAAATTTGGCACGTTTCTTTTCTCTGTATTCTAAGGTGTTTAGGTCTAGTGATAAAATATCTGATGAGCCATCTTCTTTTCTTACCTTTTTATAAAAACCTTGGCCAGTCTTACTTCCCAGCCATTTGTTCTCCATCATGGTATCGATGAAATCAGGAAGTTTAAAAAGCTCGTGACGTTCGTCTTGTGGGCAATTTTCTCTTATTCCGTTAGCTACATGAACCAAAGTGTCTAATCCTACAACATCTACTGTTCTAAACGTTGCTGACTTTGGTCTACCTATTACTGGACCAGACAATTTATCTACTTCTTCAATAGTAAGATCCAAATCTTTTACAGCATGAAATAAACTCATGATGCTGAAGATTCCTATTCTGTTTCCAATAAATGCAGGTGTATCTTTAGCTACAACTGAAGTTTTTCCTAAGAATTTCTCACCATATTCATTTAAGAAATCCAAAACGTCTTGGTCTGTTTTTGGACCAGGAATAATCTCAAATAATTTTAAGTAACGAGCGGGATTAAAGAAGTGTGTTCCGCAGAAATGCTTCTTGAAATCTTCACTACGTCCTTCACTCATAAACTTAATAGGAATACCAGATGTATTAGAGGTAATAAGAGTTCCTGGAGTTCTATGCTTTTCAAGCTTTTCAAAAACCTGTTTTTTAATGTCTAATCGTTCTACAACGACTTCCATAATCCAATCTACGTCCTTAACCTTTGCTATATCATCTTCAAGATTACCCGTTGTAATTCTGTCTGCGAATGACGGGTGATAGAGTGGTGCAGGTTTAGATTTTATGGATGCAGCTAAAGCATCGTTAACTAATCTGTTCCTAACCGCTTTGTCTTCTAAAGTTAAACCTTTGGCTTTTTCTTTATCGTTTAGTTCTCTTGGAACAATATCCAAAAGTAAAACATCCACACCAATATTGGCAAAATGACAAGCTATACCGCTTCCCATTATTCCTGATCCAATAACAGCTATTTTTTTAATTCTTCGTTTACTCATCTTATTTTAAAATGTGTTCTTTTTGATTGTATATTTTTTTGTTTGAAATCATGTTATTTATGACTTCTGAAACCTTATAGAAGTTTGACAACTCTTCTGGTGTAACATTATCTTTTATAGTTTCATTGAATGTCAAAACCTTTTCTTTAGAATAAGCCCTTTTTTCTCTTCCAAATTCAGTTAAAAAAATGAGAACACCACGACCATCTTCTGGATTTGGTTTACGTTCTATTAAGCCCTTAGCTTCCATAGACTTTAAGGTTCTAGAAAGACTTGTAGCTTCCATGCCCATTTTTGGTCCTAATGAGGTTGAAGGTGTGCCTTTTTCCGGATCAATACTTAGCAAAGCAAAACCTGTTGCCATAGTAGAATCGAACTTTGAAGCCTCTTCATTATACATTTTGTTTACAGCTAACCAAGTGGTTCTTAAAACATAATCAATGGTTTTGTCTTTCATTATTTCTGAAATTGAATTCCAAATATAATAAAAAAATACTATGCACGCATAATAAATTTAATAAAATTAAAGATCAGTTTGAAAAAAAAGTGATGACATTTTGCTTAAAGTGCGATATAGTTTAAAACCACTAAAAATGTAAACTTATGAAACGATTTATTTTCTTTTATGTATTTGTTTTTTTTGCTTTCGCATGCAGTTCTAATGATGATTCAGATTCAGAACCGTCTCAACGAGAGCCTGGTGAGCCTTCATCTATTGTTGAAGTGGCAGGAAGTTCATTTGGCACCACGTCTATTACCTTTGATGATTTTGATGGGTTCCCTATAGGTGAAAGGTACGTTATGTATCTTGAAGCTGGTAGCAATTTCGATTTAGATGTCTATATGCTCACAGAAGGTGGTTTTGAAGCTGGTACTGTAAAAACTATTACGGTAAGTTCTAACACTCATACCAATGAAGTGATTTTTTATGATTATGTTAATAATTTAGGTCAAGATTCTTATGAATCTATTTCTGGGACCATTACCATAACGGATAATATTCCTTATGAAATTCCTGGAGGTAACGGTTCGGGAATCTATTTAAGTGGTGATTTTGAAATAACTCTTGAAAAATATGGTTCATCAGGTGAAGAAATTTCAATTATTGGTGGCTTTACAGATGTAAGATTTGGATTACAGTAATCAGAAAGTTGAATTAAAATAAGCTAAGAAAGCGTTTCTTTAGAAATGATTTTATCAGATTAAAAGGATTTTGATTGAATTATCCCATTTTTTACAATTACAGCATCAGTTATTGCAGACATTAATATAATTACAACAACATCCAATCCCAATATTTTATATGTCATGTATGTTGTCATAGCCAATTTACAATACCGCTAATTACGTCAACGACTAAAACTATTTACTTAGGGTCTATAGATTTTTTCATAAAGTAGGTCATATTTTTCTCGTATCACACTACGCTTTACTTTCATTGTGGGAGTAAGCTGACCACTTTCAATTGACCATACTTCTGGAGTTAACTCAAAGCGTTTGATCTGTTCCCATTTCCCGAATTTTTTGTTGCAAGTATCAACTTCTTTTTGAATACGTTGTTGTATGATTTCAGAATTTGCAATAGCTTCAAGTGTTTTATCAATTTTTTTACCTTTTCGTTGAATCCAGTCTTCTATAAACTCAAAATTGGGTTGAATTATAGCAGCTGGCATTTTTTCTCCTTCTCCAATAACCATAACTTGTTCTATAAAACGAGATTGCTTTAATTCATTTTCAAGTAATGTTGGGATAATATATTTTCCGCCAGAGGTTTTGAACATTTCTTTTTTGCGGCCAGTGATTTTTAAAAATCCATCGCTATCAATCTCTCCTTTATCACCAGTGTGAAAATAGTCACCAGTCATAACTTCCGCAGTTTTATCAGGATCTTTGTAATAGCCCAACATAACGTTAGGACCTTTTACAAGGATTTCACCATCTTCGGCAATTTTTACATCAACATTCTCTATAGGCTTACCAACAGTGCCTATTTTAAAAAGTGAATTTTCATATTTTTCAACTGAAATAACAGGAGATGTTTCAGTAAGACCGTAACCTTGCATTACTTGCATGCCAGCAGCACCAAAGATACGTGATAAACGAGGCTGTAGAGCAGCACTACCTGAAACCATAGTGGCTAATTCTCCTCCAAGTGCTTCCCTCCATTTGCTGAAAATGAGTTTGTTGGCTATTTTCAATTTAAACTCATACCAAGGTCCATTAGCTTTGTATGGCTCCCAAACCTCACCAAGACCTACTGCCCAAAAGAAGAGTGCTTTTTTTATGCCAGATAATTCTTCAGCCTTAGCCATAATTTTATCGTAAACTTTTTCCAATAAACGAGGTACTACGCTCATGAGATTTGGTTTTATCTCTTTGGCATTATCACCTATTTTATCTATTCCTTCGGCAAAATATATGGATGTGCCAGCGTATTGGTATATATATATAAGTACACGTTCAAAAATGTGACAAATAGGTAAGAAGCTAAGTATGCGAGTTTCTTCTCCCATATTTGGAAGGCGTTTTGAAGCGTCTAGAGCGTTGCTGGTAATGTTCCAATGTGAGAGCATAACGCCTTTTGGTCTTCCTGTTGTGCCAGATGTGTAGATTATAGTTGCTAAGTCGTTGGGCTTTACAGCAGCTTTTCTTTCTTCAACTTCATTTTGATTGCTTTCATCTTTTCCCAATTCAAATAGCTCAGAGTAATGTTTGCATCCTTCTATATGATTAAAAGAATAAACTTCTTTAAGCTTAGTTTTTGACCTAATCTTATTTACTTTTTCTAAAACCTCTGCATCAGAAACAAAACAATAAATAGATTCGCTATGGTTTAATACATATTCATAATCATCTGACGAAATCGTTGGATATACAGGGATATTCTGAGCTCCAATTTGAAGGACTCCAATATCCATAATATTCCATTCGGTTCTATTTGAAGTTGAAATAACAGCGATTTTATCGTTAGGCATTATGCCCATTCTCAATAAAGCTCTACTTATAGAATTTGCCTTGTCAATATACTCTTGTGTGGACATAGGTGTCCATTGGCCATTGTACTTAGTTACAAGTGCGGCTGAATTGGGTTTATGTTCTAATTGGTAATAGGGAAAATCAAATAGGCGTTTAACGTCTGTCATATCAAATTAGCAAAAAATAATTAGGGATTTTACGAAAATAAGAAAATTAACCCTATTAACTTCAAAAATATTTTCAAGTGAAATATTTATATAACTTAACGTAATCATTTTATGGAATTAAGGTATGCCAGTTTTTTTTCAAAAGCATTCTTGTGTTTCTCCCAGCGTTTCCCTTTCGTTAAGTCTTTTAGAATTTTATCATTTCCATCTCTATAATTCATACAGAAAAAATCACCATTAGGATTTATTACTATGGTATGAAACCTACTTCTGTAATCTCTAAATAGTTTATCTATTAGCCCATAGTAATCTTTATGCCATTGGAAACGCTTATATTTAAGTGGATGACCATTATTGTGTTTGAAAAAATGATAAACCTCAGACCTATTTCTTTTACGTAAATTTTTTATACAGTTTCTAAGATTTTTAATATACCTAGAGTGGTTGATTACATGTCTATGGCTTGTACTATCCTTGTTATAAACAAGTTCGGATTTATCTGGAAATTCACTTATTTGTTTTAAAGTATCTTGATAATGAATGACCATAATTTTTGTTGTGTCAATTTTATTCCTTTCAGAAAAAATTAAAAAAAGTTGGTGACGCTTTACCTTATCAAGTGTACCAAACAAGTGAGAATATCGGAGACGATATAATACAAGAGTATCATTTTCAAATTTTAAACTTGAAAACAACTTACTGTCTAGTTTAGTATCATGTCTTTTTTTTGATATATTATAATACTGCACATCAGAATATATAGTGTCTTTTGCGTAATTTAAATAATATTTTGAGCTACCAACTTGCGCAAAGCAGACAAAACTAAAACCTAAGGTTATTAAAAGTATTTTAAATTTCATTTTCAATCCATTTTCTAGCGTTTACAAACGCTTCAATCCAAGGTGAAACTTCATCTTTTCTACCGTTTGGATAATGTGCCCAGTTCCATTGGAATATAGATCGCTCAATGTGAGGCATTGTTACTAAATGTCTTCCTGTTTTATCACACATCATGGCTGTATTAAAAGCTGAACCATTTGGATTGGCAGGATATTCAGCATAACCGTACTTAGCAACAATATCGTAATTGTCCTCTGAAAGTGGTAGGTTGAATTTGCCTTCACCGTGGCTTATCCAAACTCCAAGTGTACTACCTGCTAAACTAGACAACATTACAGAATTGTTGTTTTGAATCTTTACCGACGTGAAACCACTTTCGTGTTTCTTGGAATCGTTGTAGGTGAGCTTACCGTGGGTTTTGTGCTCTGGGTTTACCAAATCTAATTCCATCCATAGTTGGGCACCATTGCATATACCTACTGAAAGTGTGTCTTTTCTATCAAAGAAATTTTTAATAGCTTTATTGGCCTTGTCATTATATTTAATTGCACCAGCCCAACCTTTGGCAGATCCTAAAACGTCACTATTACTAAAACCGCCAACTGCACCTAGAAATTGAATATCCTCAAGTGTTTCCCTCCCGGAAATCAAATCGGTCATGTGTACGTCCTTAACATCAAAGCCTGCTAAATACATGGCGTTAGCCATTTCTCGTTCTGAGTTACTGCCTTTTTCACGTAAAATTGCAGCTTTTGGTCTGTTAGATGGTGTGTTAGGACGTTTACCATTGAAGCCTTCAGGAAATTTATATTGTAAAGGTTGATTTTTGTAATTTTCAAAACGATCCTTTGCCAAGCCATTTGCGGTTTGCTGTTGGTCTAGCAAATAAGATGTTTTAAACCACATATCTCGTAACCTTGAAACCGTCATTGTAAAAACTTCATCACCGTTCACTATACCAAGCACATCGCTTTTCATAACCCGACCTATATTATGAAAGTCAATATTAGCATTCCTCAATATAGTTTCAATAGAGTCATCTGCTGCTTGAAAAACAATTCCGGCATTTTCAGAAAATAACACTTTAAAAGAATCCTTTTGCTGTAATGTGGTGATGTCTAATTCAGCTCCAAGATTATGGTCTGCAAAACACATCTCGAGAAGTGTAGTAATCAATCCACCAGAAGCTACATCATGGCCAGCTACAATCTTACCATCTTTTATTAACTCTTGTATTGTGTTAAAAACTGTTTTAACGTAAGTGGCACTTTTAATATTAGGGGTTGTGTTTCCTATTTTGTTGGTGATTTGAGCAAAAGAGCTTCCTCCTAATTCATAAGAATCTTGTGATAAATTGATATAATAAATTGAGCCTTTATCTTGTTGAAAAACAGGTTCAATTACTTTAGTAATATCATTACAATTTGCAGCTGCAGAGATAATTACCGTACCAGGAGAAATCACATCTCCATCCGGATATTTTTGCTTCATAGAAAGCGAATCCTTTCCTGTAGGTACGTTGATACCTAAATCTATTGCAAATTCAGACACTGCTTTTACAGCTTTATATAAACGTGCATCTTCACCTTCGTTTTTACAAGGCCACATCCAATTGGCGGAAAGTGATACACTTTTTAGACCTTCTTTTAATGGTGCCCAGATAATATTGGTTAAGGCTTCGGTAATAGAATTTTTACTGCCAGCTTCAGGATTAATTAAGCCAGAAATAGGTGAGTGGCCAATACTTGTCGCAACACCCTCTTTTCCTTTAAAATCGAGAGCCATTACAGCAACATTGTTTAAAGGTAATTGTAGTGGACCAGCACATTGCTGTTTAGCTACACGTCCTCCTACGCAACGATCTACTTTATTGGTAAGCCAATCCTTACATGCCACAGCTTCAAGTTGAAGTACCTGATCTAAATAATCGTAAAAGTTATTGGTGTCGTATGAAATTCCACTGTAGTGTTTGTCAACTGTACGGTCCTTCATTATGGTTTTTGGCGAACTACCAAACATATCATCCAGGTCTAAATCCATAGGTTTGGCTCCTGTGGTTTTAGATTCAAAACAGAAATGTTTGTCGTCGGTAACGTCTCCTACTGAATAAAATGGCGAGCGCTCGCGTTCAGCAATTTTACTTATATGATCAAGATTTTTTTCAGCAATAAGTAGTCCCATACGTTCTTGGGATTCATTACCAATTATTTCTTTACTAGAAAGTGTTGGATCTCCAACAGGAAGCTGATCTAAATCGATACATCCACCTGTATCTTCAATAAGCTCTGAAAGACAGTTTAAGTGTCCACCAGCACCATGGTCATGAATGGAAATAATATCATTTTTATCACTTTCAACCATACCACGTACCACATTTGCAGCACGTTTTTGCATTTCTGGGTTAGAACGCTGTACGGCATTTAACTCAATACCAGAAGCAAACTCACCTGTATCAGCAGATGATACCGCAGCTCCACCCATGCCAATACGGTAGTTATCTCCACCTAGCACTACAATTTTGTCACCAGCTTTTGGGGTTTCTTTTATGGCTTGGTCTAACTTGCCATAACCAATACCTCCTGCTTGCATTATTACTTTGTCATAGCCTATATTATCATCATTTTCTTGATGCTCAAAGGTTAAAACCGATCCGCAAATTAAGGGTTGGCCAAATTTATTTCCAAAGTCAGATGCTCCGTTACTTGCCTTAATCAAAATATCCATTGGTGATTGGTACAACCATTTGCGTTCTGGAAATGCTTTTTCCCATAAACGCTCATCGTTTAATCTTGAATAAGAAGTCATGTACACAGCAGTTCCTGCCAAAGGCAAAGAACCTTTTCCGCCTGCCAGTCTATCTCTAATTTCACCTCCAGAACCTGTTGCAGCTCCATTAAACGGCTCTACTGTTGTTGGGAAATTATGGGTTTCAGCTTTTAAAGAAATTACAGATTCAAAATCTTGGGTTTTATAATAGTCGGGAATATCTGGACGTTGAGGGGCAAATTGCTCAACCATTGGTCCTTTTATAAATGCGACATTATCTTTATATGCCGAAACAATATCGTTAGGGTTTTGTTTTGATGTTTCCTTTATCATTTTGAACAATGACATGTCCTTTTCTTCTCCATCAATGATAAACGTGCCATTGAAAATTTTATGGCGGCAATGCTCAGAGTTTACTTGTGAGAATCCAAAAACCTCAGAGTCAGTAAGTGGTCTGCCTATTCGTTTTGAAACACCTTCTAGATACTCAATTTCTTCATTGCTTAGTGCTAAGCCTTCTACTTCATTATAGGCTGAGATATCGTTTACTTCCTTAATGGTTTCAGGTTGAATTTCAATTGTATAGACATCTTGATTGAGACTTTTATATTTTTCAGAAATCATAGGATCATATTCGTCAAAGCTTTCATTGCATTTTGCAAATTCTTCAATTCTGATGATACCTTCTATACCCATATTTTGGGTAATTTCAACGGCATTTGTACTCCATGGAGTAATCATTGCAGCTCTTGGACCAACAAAAAAAGCATCTATTGATGCTTGTTCTATTTTTGGCTGGTCGCCAAATAACCATGTCAATTTTGAAATGGTTTCGGTTGATAATTCTTTTGTGGCTTGAACAGCAAAAACAGTGCTGTTTTGGTTTCCAAAGAAATGAATCATTTTAGTATTGGATTTTGATGTGAAAAATAAAACACAAAGTTAACTCATTTTGATGTATTGTAGCTATAATTTGAATTTAGAATAGTTGGACTTATTCAACATGTTTTGAACAAAAAAAAGGACAACTAATTAGTTGTCCTTTTATGCTAAGAGCCTTAATAAATTTAATTTTTTACTAAACGCTTTGTAATAGTTTTATTGTTTTGGGTAATTCTAAGAAGATAAACTCCGGTTTTTAATGCTTGAACATTTACAGCCTGCGAATTGTTTATTTTTTTAGACATAACTTGTTTTCCAAGGATATCATAAATTTTAATCTGAGTATCAATAGCATCGGATAAATCTATATGTAGATTTGAGCGTACAGGATTCGGATGAATTTTTACCATAGGTATATTAAACTCATCGTTACTTAAAGTAGAGTAGCAGGTGTAAGACAGATCATCGAACATAACCCTATTGCTTGCTGTGCTATTTCCGTCTATCACTACAGAGACGCTGTTTTCTACATTAATATTAGGTATTGTAATTGTTTGTTCTGTGTCATCATAATTAATTGTGCCTACAAGATCTCCATTTACATTAACATTGAAAGTCCCACTAGAACCACCAAAGATTCGTTTTGTAGTTACTGTCAAAGTTCCAATTCCGCCAGATGTTGGAGGGAGTGTTAAAACACCATTCCTAACTGTAATAGCAGCAGTTCCGTTAATATTTTGATCAGTTCTGGAATCTGTTGCACTCCATGTTCCTCCGGCATCACCAGTCCAAGAAACACTTGTGTAAGAACCAATTGAAGTGTTGAGGTTCTCAAAAGTTTCAACTAAACAGTCAGATCCACCAACAGTTCCATTATCTGTTGTAGCTTCACAAGCTTGATTACTGAATTCAGATTCGTTTCCGGATGCATCTAAAGCTTTTACTGTAAAACAGTAGTTAGTATCAGCTGTTAAGCCGCTAACCGTAAAAGATGTGTTAGTTGTGTTAAAATCATTAGAACCATCAATATAAATATCATAAGATGCAACTCCAATATTATCCGTTGAAGTAGTCCAATTTAAATCTATTGAATTATCGGTTGGGTTAGAAGCAACTAAGTTGGTTGGATCGGTAGGCGCTTCATCATCAGGAGTAGGATTCCAGATTAAAGCAACCCATTCTGGATGATCGACAAAAGGATTTCTATTGTTTTGATGATTATAGTAAATGTTATTATTTCTGTCTATTTCTTTTTGAGATACTGGATCATCAATATGCCATGTCATTAAGATGTTTAAAAAAGTATTGTCTAAAACTTGATCAGAACTACCATTAAACATTGGGTAAGACGACCAAGCGCTTATTTGGTCTTCATAGCGTGTTGCAAAATAAAAATAGATACGAGCAATATCTCCTTTAAACTCATCAATTGGTTCAAAAACTTTTCCAGTATATCCTGCAGAATACCCACTATTTAGATTATTGCCAAGTTTAGACCCATTTTCTGTTGGATTAGTAATTCCGTTTTGTTCATTTGGATCTAACTGAGCATCATCTACTTTTCCAAAAGGAAAACTTCCTCTAAACCCGTTTACTCGACCATCAGTGGGCAATAAATGATGTGCATCACTCTGCATTGGTAATTGAGAGCCAAAAACCGATTGAGGAATTACATGTTCTTTATTATAACAATCTCCTTCACCTGAATAGTTACCGCATTCTTGAGATCCTGGATTGAATGTATAAGGGTCGTTAGGAGTGTTATCTTCATTGTTTGGGATTTCAGAATAAATATCTAAAATTGTATTACTTCCGTTACTGTCATAATAATAATCTCTCTCATAGGTAGTGTTAAAACCATCAAGTGAGTTGTAGCTTTGACTTTGATGTTCTTCTTCTATGGTGTTATTTATCTCTGGATCATCATTATCGTCAATGATCTTTTTTAATTGGGTTTTTAAAGTATAACCGGTTCCCGTTGCGTAATTGTAGTAATTTTCTGGTATCTGGGCAAAACCAACGCTGGAGATTAATAAAAGGAGAATGTATAAGTGTTTCATAATATTTTTTAATTAATAATTTGGGTTATTTCTTTTCTAAAAGTGCCATGTAAAATCCGTCGAAACCAGATTTATAGGCTAGTACTTTTTTGTCTTTTACAAAGGTAAAATCTTTGCCAGCTTCAGATGTTAAAAATTTGTCAACTTGTTTTTGATTCTCGGACGGTAAAACAGAACATGTTGCATACACCATTTTTCCTCCAGACTTTACCATTTTAGAATATTGTTCTAAAACTTCGGCTTGCGTTTGTTTAATGCTTTCCACAAACTCTGGTTGTAATTTCCATTTGGCATCCGGATTTCTTCGTAATACACCTAAACCAGAACAGGGAGCATCAATTAATAATCGATCTGCTTTACCATGTAATTTTTTAATAGGTTTAGTGGAATCGATGACTTTCATTTCAATGTTATGGACACCATTTCTACGTGCCCTGATTTTGAGTTTTTTCAATTTACTTTCGTAAATATCCATTGAAATCACTTGACCCTTATTTTCCATCAATGCCGCCAAATGCAAGGTTTTACCTCCAGCACCTGCACACACATCTACAACTTTCATTCCTGGTTTTACGTCTAAATAATCTGCCACTAATTGGGAGGATGCATCTTGTACTTCAAACCAACCATCTTTAAAAGCTTCCGTCATAAAAACGTTGGCACGTTCTTTCAATTTTAAAGCATAAGGATGATTTGGTAGAAATTCGGTTTCAATATTTTCAGACTGTAGTTTTAACTGTAAGTCCTTTTTGTTTGTTTTAAGCGTATTTACTCGCAGGATAACATCGGCTTGCTCGTTTTGTTTGGCGAGTTCTTTTGTCCATTCCGCTTCACCGAGCTCTTTCATTCCAAGGTCATCAATCCAATCTGGTACGGATTCACGGTACTTTCTAATTTTAGACAATTCATCAAAACGACCTTTAATCTTTCTGCTTGGTGTATCGGTAAAGTATTTCCAATCAGGTAATTTAATGCCTTTTAAGGTTGCCCAAACTGCAAAAATTCTCCAAAGGTTATCTCGGTCATAAGGTGCTTTTACGTCTGCGATTTCTGCGTAAAGTCTTTGGTAGCGCACAATTTCATAAACCGTTTCAGCAACAAAACCTCTATCTCTGCTTCCCCAACGCTTGTCTCGTTTTAGCAATTGCTGTATTACTTTATCTGCATATTCACCTTCATTGAAGATTTTGTGTAAACCATCAATAACTGCAAAGCATAAATTTCTGTGTAATCTCATTTTTTTAGTATTCAGTCCCAATATCAATTATCAGAATTATAGATCTGTAAAAAGGACGTGCAAAGGTAAATTAAAATGTTTATTTGTTTATGCGTTTATCAGTTTATTCGTTTGGCTTTTCTATTTTTAGGGAAAATTGAAACACATGCGTTATTTTATTGTTTGTTTGCTTTTGATTTGTTTTTTTTCATGTAAACAAGAAGAGTCTTTGAGACCTAGAAGTTTTTCTAAAGTTGAAATTGAAAATTTAATTCAAGATTCTCTTTTGAATGTTAGGGCTTTGGAATTATATAAACCTGAAGACACAGGTATCTTTGCCACATCAGATGGTAGATTTGGAGCTTTTAGGAATGAAGACTCAAAAGATGGTATGGCTTATCAGATAAAATATGATTCACTTATTCCAAATTTTCGTTCGTTAGCACTGACAGGTAATGGGATTTTTTTACTGGGTATTACTTCTCCAGCTTTATTATACAAAGTAAGTATGGATACAGATTCTGTAAAATACCAAGAAAATCACCCAAAAACCTTCTACGATTCAATGGATTTTTGGAATCAACAAGAAGGTATTGCAATCGGAGACCCAACAGAGGATTGCATGAGCATAATAATCACAAGAGATGGTGGTGATAGTTGGACAAAATTATCTTGCGACAATTTGCCTAAATCTAAAGAAGGTGAAGCCGCTTTTGCAGCAAGTGATAGTAATATTGCTATAGTTGGCGACCATACTTGGGTAGCGACAGGAGGTAAAGCAAGTCGGGTTTTGTACTCACCAGATAAAGGTAAAACTTGGGACGTTTACGAGACTCCAATCATCCAAGGTAAAGAAACAACAGGAATGTATTCCATCGATTTTTATGATGAGAAAAACGGTTTTGCTATAGGCGGAGATTACACCAAACCCAATGACACTTTAAAGAATAAAATAAGAACCAGTGATGGCGGAAAAACTTGGCAAGTGGTTGCGAGCGGAAAAGGACCAGGTTATAGAAGTTGTGTGCAGTATGTGCCAAATAGTAACGGAAAAGAATTAGTAGCTATCGGTTTTAAAGGTATTGATTACAGTACTGATGCTGGTGATTCTTGGACACACATAAGCAATGAAGGCTTTTATACCATTAGGTTTTTGAATGATTCTGTGGCTTATGCAGCAGGTAAAGGTAGAATAAGTAAATTAATATTTAAGGAATAAAAAAGGAAGCTGTTTTGGCTTCCTTTTTTCTTATTTACTTTCGGTTACGCTTTTCTTTAGAATGACGTTTTTTGTATTCTTCTATCATTTTATGTCTAAATGAACGCTCTGCTTGATACAATTTAATTATTTTCTTAGCAGGCATTATCTCTAACAATTGACTAAGCATTTTAGATTTTAATTCCACTTTTTGTTTTTCTGATTTCTCCCACTCTAACAAGAGTGTTTTTGCTTCACTTTCAGATAAATCTTCGTTTTTTTTGTCTTTTCTTCTAGAAGATTTTTCTCTTAGTTTATCCTCAGCTTCTTCATTGGCATTGTAAATAGGCCAAAATTTTTGAGCTTCAGCTTCAGTTAAATCTAATTGCTCTGTAATATGGGCAATTTTTAATGCTTTTATTTTTTCTCTATCTGGTTTTTGAGCAAATACACTTGCAGAAACCAATAACGTAAGGATAATTATTTGTGGTATTTTGTTCATAGAATTTCTATTTTCTGTATTTGTATTTTTTTTGAAAAGTTCATACTTTTATTCTAAAATAAGATCTTCAGTATCTATATTTTCTAAATATTGATTTAGGGTTTCTTCACTTATATTAACATCGATAAAATCTGTTTCAGAGATTTCGCCCATTTGAAATAGGGATGCTAATTCTTCGTTGGAATATTCTTCTTGATATAAGTAACTTTCAATAGCTACGGTATCTAAATTATCAATTGAGATCCCATTTTTATTGGTTAGAATTAAGCTGAACAATAAAACAATACTCGCTGCGATGCCTGCCACATAGTACCAAGTTCGCTTAGGTTTTAGTTGAACGACTTTTGTTTTGCTCTCAGCTTTAATATTTTCTAATACACGGTTTTCTAGAGTTTCAAAATAATTTTCAGGAATTTTGAATCCAGTGTTTTCGATACCGATCGCATCTTTTTCAACCCAGCGTTCATTCAACCTTTCCTCAAAAGTTTCAAAGTAATTTTCTGGTGTTTTAAAACCAGGATTTTTAATGTTATGTAAATTCTTTTTTTTCATCTTCAATTTCCTACATAGTGGAAATATATTTGTTTATGTTCTATTACTATGACTCTAAATCATTTAAAAGGTTTAATCGGACGTTAAATAGGCTTCAATTTTTTTTACAGCAATGTGGTACGATGCCTTTAGTGCACCTTCACTTGTGGCAAGGATTTCAGACATGTCTTTATATTTTAAATCATCAAAATACCTCATGTTAAACACCAATTGTTGTTTTTCTGGCAGCGTAGCTATGGCTTTTTGTAATTTTATTTGAATTTCTTCACCTTCAAAATAAACATCGGCTTTTAAGTTATTTATAGCTCTGTTTTGATGTTCTTCATCACTAATCTGTAACCGTTTTGCGTTTTTGTTAATGTGCGTTATAGATTCATTTGTGGCAATTCTGTACATCCAAGAAAATAGTTTACTGTCTCCTTTAAACTTATTTATATTTCTATAGATTTTTATGAATGTATTTTGAAGCACATCATCCGCATCATCATGGCTAATTACAATTTTACGGATGTGCCAATATAGCCGTTCTTTATAGAGTTGCAATAACTCTTTAAATGCAGCTTCCTTTGAAGATTTATCTTGTAAACGTGTTATGAATTCTGTTTCGTTTATCAAAAAAGGAATTTAATATTTAGACTTATGAATGTACTAAAAGTTTAATCAAAAAAAACCTAATAGTTATAGTTTTAAACATATTTTGATTATCAGTGATTTATGACTAAAAACATCGATTAAAAACAAAATAATTCGATAAAATGCATATTTTTCTTGTGTGATAGAATTATTTGTTCTATGTTTGCCTTGCTTAACCTATTAACCGTTGCCAGTGTCCCCAAATCTGGTAACATGTAGAAAGGATGTATCTTATGGTGCATCCTTTTTTTCTTTATAATATTAGATTTGAAGGTTTGATATTAAAACGAAGAAAGAAATTTAATTGCTACTCAAAGCTCTGCATTTCAACCAATTTATTGTAAACTCCATCTTTTGACATAAGCTCTGCGTGTGTGCCCTGTTCTGCAATTTCCCCTTTTTGCATTACCACAATTAAGTCTGCATTTTGAATTGTTGAAAGTCTATGTGCAATAACAATGGATGTTCTGTTTTTCATCATTTTTTCCAACGCATCTTGTACTAAACGTTCGCTTTCGGTATCTAAGGCAGAAGTAGCCTCATCTAAAATCATTATTGGAGGATTTTTTAGAACAGCTCTGGCAATACTGAGACGTTGTTTTTGTCCACCAGAAAGTTTTCCGCCAGAATCTCCAATATTTGTGTGGATACCTTGTGGCAAATCTTTAACAAATTCCCATGCATTGGCAATTTTTAGGGCTTCGATGATTTCTTCTTCTGAAGCATCTTCTTTTCCAATTTTTAAGTTATTGGCAACAGAATCATTAAATAAAATGGAATCTTGGGTTACTAATCCCATGAGGTTTCTTAACGAATGTTTGGTTAAACCTTTAATGTTTTCTCCATCTATGTTTATACTACCTTCATTGACATCGTAAAATCTTGTAACAAGATTTGCAATAGTGCTTTTTCCGCTACCAGACTGGCCAACCAAGGCTACGCTGGTTCCTTTTTTTACTTTGAGCGAAAAGTTTTTTAAAACAAGATGATCCTCATACTTAAAGGATATGTTGTCAATGTTTATTTCAGAATTAAAATCGGCTTTAGTTTTAGCATTTGGCACATCCTTTAAAGGCGAGACAGTGTTTAAAATTTCCAACACACGATCTGCGGCTGCATTCCCAGCCTTTACTTTATAACTGGCTTTACTAATGGCTTTTGCAGGTGTTAAAATCTGCCAAGCTAAACCTATGTAACCGATAAATGCGCCACCAGACAAAGTGTTTTCTACAAGCACCATACTTCCGCCATACCATAACAAAACAGCTATGGTAATAATACCTAAAACCTCACTTGTTGGAGATGCTAGGTTTTGACGATTCATGAGTATATTTGAGAAATGATAAAAACGGTTAGTTGATTCTTGAAATTTGCGATTAAATCGTTTTTCTGCGTTAAAACCTTTAATCACTTTTAATCCACCAAGTGTTTCTTCTAATGTTGAAAGAAAAACACCTTGTTCCGTTTGTACTTTGTTAGATTTCTTTTTTAATGTTTTACCTATTCTAGAAATGATAAACCCAGAAACTGGAATAAAAAGAAATACAAAGACGGTAAGTTTTACTGAAATTAGAAACATTGCAATTATTGCAAACGTTATAGTTAGTGGTTCCTTTACTATAAGTTCTAATATGGCTAATAGCGAGTTTTTAACTTCACTAACATCACCAGAAATTCTAGCAATTATATCCCCTTTTTTCTTTTCGGAATAATAGGAAATAGGTAAATGTGTAACTTTTTCATAAATTTCATTCCTTAAGTCTTTTAATACACCGTTTCTTAAAAATGTTATGAAATATAAACCTAAATAGTTAAAAATATTCTTTAACATAAACAGACTGATTATTAATATAATCATATAAAGCAAGGAGCGTTGGGCACCATAAGTTTCTGTAGTTGTTGTAATAAAAAAGTTTATAGAATTTTCAGCATAATCTTTAAGTCCTTTAATTCCATTGTAAACAGGTTTTTCTGTTACTTTTTCACCTTCACCAAAGAGCACATTTATCATTGGCATTAATGAAATCATTGCCATTGTACTGAAAAGGGCATAAAAAACATTAGAAATAATATTTAAAATACCATACTTCTTGTGTGGAATTATAAAACGGGAAAGCTTTTTTATGTAATCCATTGACTATAAATTCATATCCTTTAGGATAGCATCAATTCGGTTTTCCAACAATTGCTCCGTTTCTTTAAAGTCGGACACATTGTCTAGTTTTGTATTAACGCTGATATAGAATTTTATTTTTGGTTCTGTGCCGCTTGGGCGTAAAGCAATTTTACTTCCATCTTCTGTGTAATAGATAAGAACGTTTGATTTTGGAATTTCAATAACCTCTTCATTACCATTGATTATATCTTTAGAAACAGCCAATAAGTAATCTTCAATTTTAATCACTTTAGAACCATTTACTTCTGCCAAAGGATTTTCTCTTGCATTTACCATCATTTGCTTAATCTCTTCTGCTCCTGAAATACCTTTTTTGGTCAATGAAATTAAGCGTTCTTTGTAAAAACCATGTTCAATATAAAGGTCTATTAATTTTTGATACATTGTTTTGCCATTGGCTTTTGCTTGTGCAGCAATTTCACAAGCCAAGAGCGTAGAGGTAACAGCATCTTTATCACGGACAAAATCTCCAACCATATAGCCAAAACTTTCTTCTCCACCACCAATGAAATCCATATATGGGAAATCTTTAATCATTTTGGCAATCCATTTAAAACCAGTTAAACCTATTTTGCATTCAACATTATATGAATTAGTTAAAACTGACATCATTGGTGTAGAAACAATTGTAGAACCTACAAACTGATTGCCGTTTATTTTATTAGATTTTTTCCATTGTTGCAACAGAAAATCAGTCATTAACATCATAGTTTGGTTACCGTTAAGTATAACCAATTCGTTTTCTAAGTTTCTGACAGCAACACCTAAACGATCGCAATCAGGATCTGTGCCAATAACAATATCTCCATTTACTTTGTCTGCCAGTTCCATTGCCATTTTAAGCGCTTCTGGCTCTTCTGGGTTTGGTGATTTTACCGTAGGAAAGTCTCCATTGGGTTCGCGTTGTTCTTCAACAATATTTACATTGGTGTAACCTGCTCGTTTTAAGGTTTCAGGAATTGCAGTAATTGAAGTGCCGTGCAATGACGTGAAAACAATATTTAAATTTTTTCGGGCTTCATTAGAAGTATCAAAACTTCCGTTTTGTACTGAATTGTCAATAAAAATATCATCAACATCCTTCCCTATGTACTGAATTAAATCATTATTTGACTCAAAATTTATTTCAGAATAATCTAAGTTATTTATTTCAATAATAATTTCAGCATCTTGTGGAGGAACTAATTGTCCGCCATCTTGCCAATAAACTTTATAGCCATTGTACTCTGGCGGATTATGGGAAGCCGTGAGCACAATACCACAATGGCAATTAAGATGTTTTAGTGCAAAGGATAACTCTGGTGTAGGTCTTAAATCTTCAAATAAATACACCTGGATTCCGTTGGCAGAAAATACATCTGCTACTATCTTTCCAAATGTTTTACTGTTGTGTCTGCAATCGTAAGCAATAGCAACTTTTATTTGTTCGTTTGGGAAAGAGTGTTTCAAATAATTACTTAAGCCTTGTGTGTTTTTGCCAAGCGTATATTTATTGATTCTATTAGTGCCAAATCCCATTACACCACGCATTCCACCTGTTCCAAACTCTAAGTCCTTGTAAAAACTTTCTTCCAACTCTTTAGGATTGGAAGAGATAAGACCTTGTATGTTTTTTTGTGTTTCAGAATCAAACGACGGAGTTAACCAAGAATTAGCGCGTTCTAAAATATCAGGTTTTATATGAATCATTTTGGTGTATTATTTTATTGCAAAGGTAAACATTCTAACTTTTGAAGTTTTAGCGGAACAGTCAAAATATATAGTAATTAACTTAAATTTAATTGTTCTTTAATAAAGTAGCGTTGTTGTTGGCGTTGGGACCGCAGAATGAGTTCTCCCAAAAAACCGGCAATGAAGAACTGCGAACCAATAATCATGGTAGAAAGTGCGATGTAGAATTGTGGTCTATCGGTGATTAATCGACCTGTTGGGTTTAAAAACAATTTATCTATTCCTAGGTAAAAAGCAAAGCCTAAACCTATTATAAACATTAGTACACCTAAAGCACCAAATAAGTGCATTGGTCGTTTTCCGAAACGGGATATAAACCAAATAGTAATTAAATCTAAAAAACCATTTATAAAGCGATTCATCCCAAACTTGGTCTTTCCATATTTTCTGGCTTGGTGTTTTACTACTTTTTCACTGATTTTTGTAAATCCAGCATTTTTAGCTAAAACCGGAATGTAACGATGCATCTCACCATTGACATCAATATGTTTAACCACAATATTTTTATAGGCTTTTAACCCACAGTTAAAATCGTGTAATTTCACACCAGAGGTACGTCTGGCAGCCCAATTAAATAATTTTGAAGGTAAATTTTTAGATATAATGGAGTCGTAACGCTTTTTCTTCCAACCAGAGATTAAATCGAAATTTTTGTTATTAATTAAGTTGAACAATTCCGGGATTTCCTCAGGATTATCTTGCAAATCGGCATCCATAGTAATGACTACATCTCCCTTTGCTGCCGCAAAACCTGCATGGAGTGCTTGAGATTTTCCAAAATTCTTTAAAAACCGAATCCCTTTAACATTAGGGTTGCTTTCAGAAAGCTCTGAAATTACTTTCCAAGAATTATCAGTACTGCCATCGTCTATAAATAGGATTTCGTAAGAAAACGAATTGGACTGCATCACAGATACAATCCAATTATGTAATTCCTTTAAAGACTCGTCTTCGTTAAGTAGTGGTATAACTACTGATATGTTCATATAAATGTTGTCTAATTGTAGACTTCAAAAATAGAGAAATTATTTAAGCTGCGTTAGGGTCTTTCTTTTTTACAATTAATCCTACAATTAAACCAATTACAGCATAAAAAACAAGGCCTTGTGCAAGAGATAAAGCTTGTGCTTTAAAACCAAGTGTATCTTGTTCGTTAGCTGTCGCTAATGCTTTGTCTATTTCGCTAGATGGAGCTCCCATACTTTCCATAAAACTACGAGACTTTTCTAATCCAATTTCTTTCAATGTTATAGCAGCGTCAGGATCAATAAAATTAAATAAAATAACAGTTACCAAAGTACTAATAATTACTCCAATTGCTACGGTAATAAAATAAGAAGAAAAGGCTTGTTTAAAACTAATAAAACCGCCTAAAGCACTTCTGCTTTTTATTGAAGAAATTATTCCGAATAATATCACAAGTAAAGGTAATAGTAGGAGAACTAGCCAGAAATTCACCAGTAGTTCAATATTAATAGAATAAGCCACAATTGTAAATGCAGACAAAATGAGTCCAAGGTAGAGTCCATAATTAACAGCTCTAGATTTCAAAGATTTTTCCATTATTAGTTGAGTTTTTTGGTTAATTATATAGTTAGTACATAAAAGTAATAAAACGTTACATATATTTGAAAATAAAAAAAGAATAAAAAGATTGTAGATTTATAAAAAATACTTAAATTTGCACCTCGAAAAATCGAAACATTTTAAAGCATTTAGTGATGAAAGCAGGAATACATCCAGAAAATTATAGAGTAGTAGCGTTTAAGGATATGTCTAATGAAGATGTGTTTTTAACTAAATCTACAGCCGTGACAAACGAAACTATTGACGTTGATGGTACTGAATACCCATTGGTAAAGTTGGAAATTTCAAGAACGTCACATCCTTATTATACTGGTAAATCTAAATTGGTAGATACAGCTGGTCGTATCGATAAATTTAAAAACAAATACGCTAAGTTTAAGAAATAAGCTTAGTTTGCAAATAAACGTTGAAAGCCTTTCTGTTATCAGAAAGGCTTTTTTGTTTTCTATAATTAGGCTATTTTTGAATAGAGTAAAATAGGTTTTAGGTAAAGCTAAAAAACTTTAAACTCTTAACTTTAAATTTAAGATGAACTATATATTATTTGACGGTCCACATCGTAACAACTTGTTGCCTTTTACTTTTACGAGACCAGTTGCCGATATAAGAATTGGTATTTTAACTATTAGAGAAAAGTGGGAGTCTTACCTAGAATATACTACCACAACTGTTACCGAAGATTACTTGGCTGAAAAATTTCCGATGGTAGAAATGGATGAAAATATTATGATCAACGCGTCATTTCTTCCTAATACTCAAATTATTGAAATGATTAAAAACCTGAAAGAAGGCCAGGCTATTTTTAAAGAAGAAGATGTATTGGCGTTTTTTGTAAAAGAAGGAGAGGAGGTCGATGATTTCTCAAAGTTTGAAGCCGTTGAATTTGAGGGAGATATTGTTCAAATACAACATACATGGGATATTTTTTCAAAGAACGGTGAAGCGATTGAGTCCGACTTTCAATTAATTACTAAAGATAAAATCTCTCAACCAATCCCAGAACATATAAATACAATAAACCCAGAAGATATATTTATAGAAAAAGGTGCAACACTCAATTTTGCAACATTAAATGCAAGTTCTGGCCCAATTTATATTGGTAGAGATGCTGAGGTTATGGAAGGTTCACTAGTAAGAGGACCATTTGCTTTGTGTAATAACTCCACGTTAAAATTAGCTAGTAAAATATATGGACCAACTACCGTTGGACCACACAGTAAAGTTGGTGGTGAAGTAAATAATTGTGTCATATTTGGTTACTCTAATAAAGGTCATGATGGGTTTTTAGGTAACTCCGTACTAGGTGAATGGTGTAACTTGGGCGCTGACACTAACAATAGCAACCTAAAAAATAATTATGCCGAAGTTAGGTTGTGGAATTACCAAACAGAAGGTTTTGCAAAAACAGGACTTCAATTTTGTGGGCTAATGATGGGAGACCATAGTAAATGTGGTATTAACACCATGTTTAATACAGGTACAGTTGTTGGTGTAAGTGCCAATATATTTGGCAGTGGTTTTCCGCGCAATTTTGTACCAAGTTTTTCTTGGGGAGGAAGTAAAGGTATTGTAACATATAAAACCACTAAAGCTTTTGAGGTGGCAGAAGTTGTTATGGCGAGAAGGAAAGAAGAATTTACAGATTTAGATAAAGCTATATTAGAGCACGTTTTTGAAGAAACAAAACAATATAGAAGAGGGTGATCTCAGCCTTTTTTCACCGATTTTAATTCCAATAAATTAGTTGCATTAATCCCTAAGCCTTTTACATTTTTTCGGGTGAATCTTACAACTTCATCATAAAAGAGTGGTACTATTGGAGCAGTTGCCATGACTAACGAATCCATTTTCGTGTAGAGTTCAGCACGTTTTTTAGGATCTGTTTCTAAGTACGCATCTTCGTACATTTGGTCAAATTTGTCATTATTATAATGCGTGTAATTTGGGCCATTTGGAGCAAAATTCTTACTATAGTATAAAGATAAATAATTTTCAGCATCAGGATAGTCTGCAATCCAGCTTGCTCTAAAAAAGTCAAGTTGCCCATTAGCTTTTGCATCTTTTAAACTCGATGCTGGTATAACATCAACATTTACCAAAAGCCCAATTTTTTGTAATTCTCGTTGAATAAACTCACAGAAACTTAAATAATTGCTCGTTGTGGTCAAGGTAATTTCTGGGTTTTTAATTCCAGTTTCAGCTTTAAATTCCGAAATCAAAGTTTTTGCTACATCAGGTTGATAATCGAATCCTATTGAATTGTCAAAGCCAGGCAGTCCTTTTGGAATAAATCCTCCGCTAGCAGCAATACCTATACCATTGCGTAAATAAGTCATCATTTTTTTTCTGTCAAAACCTAGGTTTATGGCTCTTCTTAATTTTAAGGATTGAAATTCTGCAACCTCAGTTTCCATAAAAAAAGCTAAATATTCAGTATTTAAATAAGGACCTCTAATCATGTTAACATTGTGTGCATAACTTGATCTTAATTGACCTTCTGAAGTTAAGATTTCATCCTTGTATGATCCGTCTAATCCCGAAACAAAATCTATATTACCCTGTGCAAATTGTAAAAATTCACTTTGTTTATCTGGCAAAAAAGTGATGGCAACAGCTTCAAGATACGGGAGGTGTTTTCCATTGGCATCAGTTTCAAAATAATTGTCATTTCGTCTAAAAACAAGCTTTAGGTTTTCTTCCCAACGTTTAAACTTAAAAGGTCCGGTTCCTATGGGATTCGACCTAAAATCACCAGCAAAATGATCCACTATTTCCTTGGGAACCACTGAGCAGTATTTCATGGTTAACAATCCTAAAAAAGCAGGGAATGGTTGCTTCAATTTTATTTGAAAGGTAGAATCATTAACAGCTGAAAAAGTTTCAACCTTTTGGAGTACCCAACTTCCTGGTGAAGCGAGCTTTTCGTCTTTCAATCTATTAAAACTAAATTCAAAATCAGATGCGGATACAGTTCTAATTGAGTCTTTACCAAATAATTCATGTTTATGAAAATACACATTTTTACGTAGGTTAAATGTGTAGGTTTTTGCACTGTCAGTGATGGTCCAATTTTTAGCAATACACGGTTGTACATTAACCGCATCATCCATTTGAACAAGTCCGTTAAAAAGCTGATGTGTGGCCCAAATATCTGCTAAGTCCTTTGAAAATGCAGGATCTAGAGAACTTATATTTTTATGTTCATTATATCTGAAAACCAAATGGTCTTTGTCTGATTTTCTATTAGAAGTGCAGGATAAAAACGTAAGCAGAATAAGTAAAGTGCTAAAAAATAAGCGATAAGCAGAAAGTGTGGGTTTGAGCATATAAGTTATATGTTGTAAATTTGCCAACTTGGTAAAAATACAAGAATGAATCCAACAAAAAAAGTCGCATTTTACACTTTAGGCTGTAAGCTCAATTTTTCTGAAACATCCACAATTGCAAGAAATTTTAAGGATGAAGGTTTTGAGCGAGTGGATTTTAAAGATCCTGCAGATATCTATGTTATTAACACCTGTTCTGTTACAGAAAATGCAGATAAACGTTTTAAGAATGTTGTAAAACAAGCACAAAAAGTAAACTCTGATGCTTTTGTGGCTGCAATTGGTTGTTATGCACAATTAAAACCAGAAGAATTGGCAGATGTTGATGGAGTGGATTTAGTGTTGGGCGCCACCGAAAAATTTAAGCTTACCAGCTATTTGAACGATCTTACAAAAAATGATCAAGGAGAAGTACATAGTTGTGAAATAAATGAAGCAGATTTTTATGTTGGTAGTTATTCCATTGGTGAGAGAACTAGAGCTTTTTTAAAGGTTCAAGATGGCTGTGATTATAAATGTACGTATTGCACAATTCCTTTGGCTAGAGGTATTTCTAGAAGTGATACCATGGAAAATGTGTTGAAAAATGCTAAAGAAATTTCAGAAAAAGGGATTAAAGAAATAGTGTTGACAGGTGTTAACATTGGAGATTACGGAAAAGGAGAGTTTGGCAACAAAAAACACGAACACACTTTTTTGGATTTGGTGACCGAACTGGATAAAGTAAAAGGTATTGAACGATTAAGGATTTCTTCAATAGAACCTAATCTTTTAAAAAATGAAACAATAGATTTGGTGTCAAAATCGAGAGCTTTTGTACCACATTTTCATGTGCCATTACAAAGTGGAAGCAACGTTATTCTAAAAAAGATGAAACGTCGCTATATGAAAGAACTTTACATTGATAGAGTTTCAAAAATAAACCAAGTGATGCCTCATGCTTGCATTGGCGTGGATGTTATTGTTGGTTTTCCTGGAGAAACAGATGAACTGTTTTTAGAAACGTACAATTTCTTAAACGAGTTGGATATTTCATATTTACACGTTTTTACATATTCTGAACGTGATAATACAGAAGCGGCAAATATGGACGGAGTAGTGCCTAAAAAAATTAGAGCAAAACGAAGTAAAATGTTACGTGGTTTATCTGCAAAAAAGCGAAGAGCTTTTTACGAAAAACAATTAAATACAGAACGAACAGTTTTGTTTGAAGGCGAAAATAAAGAAGGATATATCCATGGTTTTACAGAAAACTATGTAAAAGTTAAAACACCGTGGAACCCAGAACTAGTTAACACATTACATAATATAGAGCTCACTGAAATAGATGAGGATGGTTTGGTTCGTTTTGAATTTGTGAAGAAATCCACTCAAATTGAACTTGTCTAATTTGTTTCTTGTCTTATATTTGTTGTCAACTCAATTAAAATCTAAATTTATTATGAAAAAAATATTTTTATATCTATTTGTTTTATCTGGATTGTTATTTGCTACGTCTTGCTCATCTAGTGACGATGATAATGAGGGAGGAGATTCAGATGATAGTACAGCCAGTGTAACTATAGATGGCACTTCACTAACATTTGATACTATTGTAGTTGAAGTTGAAGAGGATGATGAGGTTAGTGGCTTTATTACTACTGTTTCCATGATTAATGCAACTGATACATCTGTAATATTAACTTTTAGCGTTTATGATGACAATGCTGGAAGTGATTCTATTAGTTTTATGTCTTATACTGAAAATTCGATGACGTATACCTATACAACTGGTTCAAGTTTAGAGTTTGGAGATACACAGAACCTTACTTCATTTACTAATGTAAATTCTAATGGAAATTTGGAAGGGACATTTTCTGGGGTCTTGTCTCGTAACACACCTTCAGGATTCGAATCAGTGTCTGTTACTAACGGCTCATTTGATATCAATTATTAATAATTCTAATATATAATAATCAAAAACCCGAAACTGTTTCAATTTCGGGTTTTTTTGTATTTCTTTCTCAAGTTATATGCGAATACCCACAGGAAGCATGCGCTTATATTTTCTGTTGCTTCGTACAAATTTTGCAATTTCAGGACTTGTAGGTACAACGCTTATCTCTCGCTCTTTAATATTGTCAAAAACCATAGCCAAAAATTCTTTTTCAAAATCGTCAGAATTAATCGCTTCAGGTATTACCATCTTGGTTAAGAATATCTTACGTTCTTGTAAGGAATATTCAATTATAGCCATTTCATTTTCAACTTTCAATTCAAATTGACGTAAAAAATCATTGTCAATCAGTACAGCAGTTTCAGTCATAGTTTTTCAATTTAAAGTTTAGCGGTTGGCGTGGAAGATGCTATATTTTATATAGCTTTGTAGTGCAAAGATAGGAAAAATCAGCAAATGTTTTGGTTTTAGGCTGTTAAAACCGTTTTCAGCTCCAAATCTAACGACTATAAAATACCTGTTTTTTAATTATGAAATCAGATTTAACACATGTGTATATGATGCCAGGAATGGCTGCCAATCCTACTATTTTTGAATATTTGCACTTGCCAGAAAATAAATATAAAATTCATTGGTTAGAATGGCAAATCCCTGATAAGAATGAAACTTTACAAGATTACGCTAAGCGTATGTGTAATTTTATTGATTACCAAGATGTTGTCCTTTTGGGAGTGTCGTTTGGTGGTATTTTGGTTCAGGAAATGAGCAAATTTATAAGTGTCAAAAGGTTAATTGTAGTGTCTAGTGTTAAATCTCATCACGAACTGCCAAAACGATTTAAGTTTTTAAAGTACACAAAAGCATATAAGGTATTGCCAACCCAATTGGTTAGTAATATAAATTTACTGGCAAAATATGCCTTTGGGGAGACCATAAAAAAACGTGTAGATTTATATAAAAAATATCTTTCAGTAAGTAACAAAACATACTTGGATTGGGCAATAAAACAAGTGGTTTGTTGGGAGCAAGAAAAACCACACCCTAAAGCAATTTATATTCATGGAGATAAGGATGTGGTTTTTCCTCACTCATGTACAGGTAATTGTATAATCATTAAAGGAGGTACACATATTATGATAATCACTAAGCACAAATGGTTTAATGAAAATTTAGCAAAACTAATTGAACACGGAGCTTGAAAGACATCTCTAGAATACTTACTTTTATAAAAAGAAAAATTATGAAAACATTTAAAAATATATTCGGTTTGGCAGGTTTGGTCTGTGTATCAGGTCTGTTTATTTTCGCTATGCAGAAAACACCAGTGGATAAAGCTCCATCAGATGATACATTAGGTAAAGAAAAACCTTTGGTTAATGATTATAATGTTTATGCACTTGAGATGCCAGAAGGACTCAATTTCGCTGGCGAGAAAGTGCCAGTTGAAAATCCGGACATATACGAACGTATGGATAGAGAACTGCTGGTAAATACTTATTGGCAATCTAACGGGTTGTTAATGTTTAAAAGAGCGCATAAATATTTTCCTATAATTGAGCCTATATTAAAAAAGAATGGAGTTCCAGATGATTTTAAATATTTGGCATTGATTGAAAGTGGATTGACCAATGTCGTTTCTCCAGCTGGTGCAACTGGTGTTTGGCAAATTATGAAAGCTACAGGAAGGGAAAACGGACTAGAAGTTAACGATAATGTAGACGAACGCTACAATTTAGAAATGGCAACAGAAGTCGCTTGCGATTATTTAAAAAACGCAAAAGAAAACTTAGGAACATGGACTTTAGCTGCAGCAGCATATAATGCAGGTAATGCTGGTGTTTCAAGACGTCTAAGAGAGCAAGATGTAAAAGGCTATTATGATTTATTACTGGGAGAGGAAACAGGTAGATATATGTTTAGAATTGTAGCTGTAAAAGAAATACTATCAAACCCAGATAAGTATGGCTTCAACTTTAATAAAAGTGATTTATATAATGATGTACCAACATATAAGGTTAAAGTTGATACAGCAGTAACAGATTTTTCGCAATTCGCAAAACGATTTGGTATTAACTACAAAATATTAAAACTTCACAATCCATGGTTGCGAGAGCCACATTTAAATAATAAATCTAGAAAATTATACAAAATTGATATTCCCAAAGAGGGCTATTATTCAACAAAACCATAGTATTTGGAGTTTGTAGGAAATAATATCTGGCTAATCCTAATTGTTCTCAATTACACTGTCGCATTATCTGCGGTGGTCACTATTTTACTAAAAAAACTAAACCCAACAAAAGCCCTAAGCTATATTATAGGGCTTTTGGCATTTCCAGGTCTGTCTCTTATACACATCTGACGCTGCCGACGAATAGAGAGGTGTAGA
>OLHK01000056.1_pt1 | contig 45742 bp, 55 predicted proteins | sample 1609371 | NCBI WGS metagenome assembly OLHK01 (sample SAMN05416779, study PRJEB24817) | seawater metagenome | isolation source: Sea water | place: Canada:Atlantic | collected 2013-11
CGCGTTCGTTGTCGTTCCCGCCGCCGGTGAAAGGGGTTCTAGGCAAACTCCCCGATGCCCGCAACAGCTATTTTCCCAAAATCACCAAAAAACTCCAAAAACATTCCAACCACCCGTTTTATAACGATATTTCAAATGCACTTTCGTCACATTCAAACACAACCAACCCCCAAAACCCTCACTCAATCCCGACTCACACAAGTCCCAGAGGGGAATCCACATCGACTCCCCTCAAATCACCTTCATTCAGACGGGTCTGACTCGACCGAAGCCACATCCCCCTCGCCTATGACGAGTCCATCCTCCCCAGCATCAACGACGACACGCATGCCGTCCTTGATCTGGCCGGACAGGATCATCTCCGCCAGCGGGTCTTGCAGATACTTCTGCAACACGCGTTTCAGGGGGCGCGCGCCGTAGACGGGGTCATAGCCCTTGTCCGCCAGCCAGGTCATCGCCTCGGGCGACAGGTGGAGCGTGATCTTGCGATCCGCCAGACGCCGCTCCAACACCTCCAGCTGGATCAGGACGATCCCATCCATCTCATCCCGGCTGAGCCGGTCGAACTGCACGATCTCATCCAGGCGGTTGAGGAACTCGGGGCGGAAATGCGCCCGCACCGCGTCCATCACCTGATCCTTGACGGTGGAGGCATCGACCCCCGGCGTCAGGTTCGACAGAGCCTGGCTGCCCAGGTTCGACGTCAGGATGATGAGCGTGTTCTTGAAGTCCACGACCCGTCCCTGCCCATCGGTCAGGCGCCCGTCGTCGAGAACCTGCAACAGCACGTTGAACACATCCGGGTGGGCCTTTTCGACCTCATCGAACAGGATCACCTGATAGGGGCGCCTGCGAACCGCCTCGGTCAGCACGCCGCCCTCATCATAGCCGACATAGCCCGGAGGGGCGCCTAGCAGGCGCGAGACGGCGTGCTTCTCCATGAACTCGGACATATCGATGCGCACCATCGCGTTGTCATCGTCGAACAGGTACGAGGCCAGCGCCTTGGTCAACTCCGTCTTGCCGACCCCGGTCGGGCCGAGGAACAGGAAAGAGCCGAGCGGACGGTTCGGGTCGTTCAGACCCGCCCGCGCACGCCGTACCGCGTTCGAGACGGCCTGCACGGCCTGCCGCTGCCCGATGACGCGCTTGCCCAGTGCATCCTCCATCTTGAGCAGCTTCTCACGCTCGCCCTCAAGCATCCGGTCAACGGGAATGCCGGTCCAGCGTTCGACCACGCCGGCGACATGTTCGTCGGTCACGGCCTCTTCGACCATCAGGTCGTCGCCGGCTTCCTCCGCTGCCTCCAGCCGTTTTTCCAGATCGGGAATCACGCCGTAGGACAGCTCACCCGCCTTGCTCAGATCGCCGCGCCGCTTGGCGTTGTCCAACTCGATGCGGGCACGGTCCAACTGCTCCTTGATGTCACGACTGCCTTGCAGCTTGTCGCGCTCCGCCTGCCAGCGGGCAGTCAGTTCGGACGAACGTTCCTGCAATTCGGCCAGATCCTTCTCAAGCTTGGCCAGACGGTCCTTGGAGCCAGGATCGTCCTCCTTGCCCAGCGCCATCGCCTCGATCTGCTTTTGCATGATGTCGCGGTCCAGCGCATCCAGCGCCTCGGGCTTGGAATCGGCCTCCATGCGCAAACGGCTCGCGGCTTCGTCCATCAGGTCGATGGCCTTGTCCGGCAGAAAGCGATCAGTGATGTAGCGGTTGGACAGAGTCGCGGCGGCCACCAAAGCGCGGTCCGTGATGCGGATGCCGTGGTGAACCTCGTACTTTTCCTTGATGCCGCGCAGGATGCTGATGGTGTCCTGCACCGTCGGCTCCAGCACCATGACGGGCTGGAAGCGTCGGGCGAGCGCGGCGTCCTTCTCCACATGCTTGCGGTATTCGTCCAACGTGGTGGCACCGACGCAATGCAACTCGCCTCGTGCCAATGCGGGTTTCAGCAGGTTGGCGGCGTCCATCGCGCCGTCCGCCTTGCCGCCGCCGACCAGGGTGTGCATCTCGTCGATGAACAGGATGATGTTGCCTGCGGCCTCCGTCACCTCGGTCAGGACGGATTTCAGACGCTCCTCGAACTCACCACGATATTTCGCACCGGCGATCAGGGCGCCCATGTCCAGCGCCATCAGGGTCTTGTCCTCCAGCGAATCCGGCACGTCGCCGTTGATGATCCGCAGGGCGAGGCCCTCGGCAATCGCGGTCTTGCCCACGCCCGGCTCCCCGATCAGCACCGGATTGTTTTTTGTCCGGCGGCTGAGCACCTGGATCGTGCGGCGAATCTCCTCGTCGCGCCCGATGATGGGGTCGATCTTGCCCTCACGCGCGGCGGCGGTCAGATCGCGTGCGTATTTCTTCAGCGCGTCATAGCCTTCCTCGGCCGTGGCACTGTCGGCGGTGCGGCCCTTGCGGATGTCGTTGATCGCCTCATTGAGGCTCTGCGCCGTGACGCCGCCCGCCTTCAGCGCGTCGTTCGCCTTTGACTTGATGACGGCCAGCGCGGTCAGCAGGCGTTCCACGGGGACGAAGCTGTCGCCCGCCTTTTCGGCCAGTTTTTCCGCCTCGGCAAAGACCTTGGCCGTTTGCCCGTCCATATAAAGGTTGCTGCCGTCGCCGGAGACGGACGGAATCTTGGACAGATCCAATTCCACCGCCTGCCGGATGGCCGCGACATCCCCGCCGGAGCGGGTGATCAAATTCGTCGCCAATCCCTGATCGTCGTCCAGCAATGCCTTGAGCAGATGCTCAGGCACAAACCGCTGATGCCCCTCACGCAGGGCAATTGTCTGAGCCGCTTGCACGAAGCCGCGCGACCGTTCCGTGAACTTGTCGAAGTTCATCGCATTCTCCTGTCTTTAAGCGCCAATTCCGCGATGCCCGTAACGGCACACCACATATGGCCTTTGCATGAAGCGCGCCCCTCTGGCCCGCGCCCCCTTCATACATGCTTAAATGGTGAGCACTTTGAGCCATCTCAAGTCCGCCCCCTCGACTTATGCCCATCGCTGCCGCATGGCTGTGCAATGGTCCTGCCCATCGAATCCGTGCTGCCCGAACTCACCTCCGCCCTGCTGCGCGAGGGGACGGCCGTGTTGCAGGCACCCCCCGGCGCGGGCAAGACGACCATGGTGCCGATCGCGCTGCTGCCGCATATTCCGGGCCGCATCATCATGCTGGAACCGCGCCGCATCGCCGCCCGCACCGCCGCCGCCCGAATCGCGGAGCTGCTGGACGAACCGCTGGGCCGGCGCGTCGGCTATCGGATGCGCGGCGACAGCGTGGCAGGCACCCGGATCGAGGTCGTGACCGAGGGCATCCTGACCCGCATGTTGCAGGCAGACCCGGAACTGAGTGGCACCGACTGCCTGATCTTCGATGAGTTTCACGAGCGGTCATTGCAGGCGGATCTGGGGCTTGCGCTGGCGCTCGAAGTGCGCGGTGCCCTGCGCGAGGATCTGCGCATCCTCGTGATGTCCGCCACGCTGGACGCGGAGCCTGTCGCGGGCCTGATGGGCGGTGCGCCGGTCATCACGTCCGAGGGGCGCATGTTTCCGGTCGAAACCCATTGGGCCGACACCGCGCTGCCCCCCGCACAGCGGCGGGGCCGCGCGCTGGCCGATGCGGTCGCGGCACAAGTGCGGGGGGCGCTGCGGGAAAACGACGGTTCCGCCCTCGTCTTCCTGCCCGGTCAGGGGGAGATCAACATGGTCGCCCAGCGCCTTGGCGACCTGCCCGCCGACATCGCCGTGCGCCCACTATATGGTGCCATGCCCATCGCGGCCCAGCGCGCCGCCATTGCGCCCGCGAAACAGGGGCGCAAGGTGGTGTTGGCCACCTCGATCGCGGAAACCTCCCTGACCATTGAGGGGGTGCGCATCGTCATCGACGCGGGCCTTGCTCGTCGCGCCCGCTTCGATCCGGCCTCCGCCATGTCCCGCCTGGTGACGGAGCGTGTGACCCGCGCCGAGGCGGAACAGCGGCGCGGCCGTGCGGGTCGGATGCAGCCGGGCGTCTGCTACCGCATGTGGACGAAGGGGGAGGAAGGCGCGCTCGCCGCCTTCGCCCCGCCGGAAATCACCGATGCCGACCTCGTGCCGCTGGCGCTGGAGCTTGCCACCTGGGGCGCGCAGGCCAGCGACCTGTCCTTCCTGACCCCCCCGCCTGAACGCGCCCTGGCCGAGGCCTATGCCCTGCTGCAGGATCTGGGCTGCATCGACCGCACCGGCCTGACCGCGCATGGCCGCGCCACCGCCGCAGTGCCCGCGCATCCCCGGCTGGCGCATATGCTGCTCAACGCGGGTGGCGCAGGGCGGATGGCCGCAGACCTCGCCGCCTTGCTTGAGGCGCGCGACCCGATGCGCGGCGCGGGCAGCGATCTGTCCGTGCGGCTCAAGGCAATGCACACGCCGCCCTTCGCCGAGATTCGCAAGGAGGCCAAGCGCCTGTCGCGCTTCGCCGCGAAATCCGGCCCACGCCATTCACCCGGCGCGCTGCTGTCCCTCGCCTATCCCGACCGCATCGCCAAGCGCCGCCCCGGTGATGCGCCGCGCTATCACCTCAGCGGGGGCAAGGGCGTCAAGCTGGCCGCCGAGGATCCCCTCGCCCCGCAGACCCTGCTGGTGGTCGCGGAAACCGACGGCCACCCGACGGAGGCGACCGTCCGCCTTGCCCTGCCCGTGACGCTGGCCGAGATTCGCGAGTTGCACACCCACCGGCTGCGCGAGGTCGATATCTGCGAGTGGTCGAAACGGCATCGCAAGGTCGAGCCGCGTCAGCGCACCATGCTGGGCGCGCTGATACTGGAGGATCGCCACTGGCCCGACGCGCCGGACGATGCCATCGCCGCCGGGCTGGTCGAGGGCATCCGCCAGCTTGGGCTCGACGTGCTGGGCTGGTCCAAGGCCTCGCGTCTGCTGCGCACCCGCATCGGGTTTGTCGGACCGCCCCTGCCCGATGTGACGGACGACACCCTACTGGCAACGCTGGAGGATTGGCTGGCCCCGCATCTGCACGGCCAGCGCAGCGCCGCCGATCTGGGCCGCTTCGATCCGTATGAGCCATTGCTGAACCTGCTGGACTGGCCGCAGCGCCAGATGCTGGATGAACGCGCGCCTTCGCAGTTCACGGCCCCCACCGGCACCCGCTGCCCCATCGACTGGTCCGATCCTGCCCATCCCTCGGTCGAGGTGCGCCTGCAGGAGGTGTTCGGCCTGACCACGCACCCAACCGTCAACGGCATACCGCTGCGGCTCGACCTCCTTAGCCCCGCGCGGCGGGCGGTCCAGACGACGTCTGATCTGCCGGGGTTCTGGGCCACCTCCTATTCCGACGTGCGCAAGGACATGCGCGGCAGATATCCGCGCCACCCCTGGCCCGAGGATCCCGCCGCCGCACCGCCCACGAACCGGGTCAAGCCGCGCGGCACCTGACGAATTCACGCCCATAGATGGACGTGCCCGCGCATCGCGTTATGCTGTCACGACAAATGCGAAGGGGAGACGACGCGCGTGGAGGCATTCATCCTATCCGACGGGCGAGGCACGCCGGGGGCCACTGTATTCTCCTCCCCGCATTCGGGTGCGCATTATCCCGAAGCGTTCCTGCAAGGCAGCCAACTCGACCCGCTGACCCTGCGCTCGTCCGAGGATGCCTTCGTCGATACACTGTTCGCCAGTGCGCCGGATTACGGGGCGGCCTTGCTCGCCGCCAGATTTCCCCGCGCTTATGTCGATCTGAACCGCGCCAGAACAGAACTGGACCCGGCCATCGTCGATATTCCGCGCCACCCGGGTGTGAACCCGCGCATCTCCGCCGGATTGGGCGTAATCCCGCGTGTGGTATCCGGGGGGCGCGTAATCCAATCCGGGCGCATGACGCGGGAGGAGGCTGATCTGCGCCTGGCGCAGGTCCACACGCCCTATCACAATGCGCTCAACCGTCTGTTGCAGGCCGCCCGGATCCGGCACGGTCATGCGATTCTGATTGATTGCCATTCCATGCCACATGAAGCCTTGCGGGTCCAGAATCTGCCCGGGGGCAGGCGGCGCCCGGAAATCGTGCTGGGCGACCGGTTCGGCACATCATGTGCACCGTGGATTTCGGATCTGGCCTATGATGCCTTTACCGCCGCTGGCTTCGCCGTTGCGCGAAACGCCCCCTTCGCAGGCGGATACATAACCGAGACTTACGGCATTCCCGCCCAGAACATGCACGCCTTGCAGATCGAGATCGACCGGTCGCTGTATATGGATGAGGCCCGGATAGCGCCGCGTTCCGATTTCGCCGCGTTCCGGGACCGCCTGACACCGGTCATCGCCGCGTTGGCGCAGGCCGGCGCGATGGGTCAGGCCCTGGCAGCGGAGTGATCATTCCGCAGCCGCGCGGCGAATGATGCGCTGCGACCCGGCATCGGGCTGCAATGCCAGTGCCATTTCCAGAAGCTCGTCCCGTTCCTCCAGCACGGCGGCGCGGCGCGGGCCGTCAGGGGCGCGGTTGGCCAGCACACAGAGCAATTTCAGAACATGGGTCGTCGCATTCAGATCGGTCGCCACATAAGGTCGGCTGATGGAATGCCCGGCCTGGAGCAATTGGGTAAACGTCATAACCGGCACCAGAACCCGTTCATAGGCGCTGCCCCTGTGCCCCGGAGGTTCCTTCAGCGCCAGCAGCAGCGCGACATGCATCCAGTTCATGCAGTTCATCGCCGTGAACGGATCGTTGATACCCGGCGACAGGGCGCGGGCGATCACCTCGCACAGCTGGTCGATCATGAACATCATGTTCTGATCCTCACTCCGCTCACGTCCCAGGGCGAAACAGCCCCGCAACTCACGGATCAGATCGTCGTTCAAGGCGGGCCCACCGTGGATGCGCAGAACATTCCTGTCATCGTCCAGAAAGGCGCCCGGAACCTCCAGCACCTCGATCCACCACCCCTGATCCAGCGACAGGCGCGACAGACGGGCCGCGTTGAGCGTGCGCATATAGCCTGAACCGCCCGCTGTCAGATATTGCACGGGCAGCCCCTCGGGCATGATTTCATACACATCCTCGAACGGCTCCCCACTGGCATGCAGAGCCGCCACCAAACGTTCGCCCAGACCCGAGGTGATGTTGGCCAGGTTGATCGCCTCGGGAATGTGATGCACAAAAAAGATCATCGTGACGACGCTGATCAGTGCCAGCCCGATCGCCACAAGAATCGCCAGATGCGGCACGAACAGATCGACGGTCAGGTCTGCCCCCTCGGCCGAGGGATCCTGTACCGCGCGCAGAATCAGCATCGTATAGACGAACGTGGCGATCATGATTCCCAGGCTGACCTGATTGGCCCGATCCCGCATGAAGTTGCCAATCAGGCGTGGCCCGAAATTGCTGCTGGCAAAGGACACGGCCACCACCGTCATCGAGAACATCACCCCCGCGACGCCGATCACGGATTGCGCGATGACCGACAGCATGGCCCGCGCGCCCTCGGCCTGCGTGTCGCGCAGGGATACCGGCAACATCTGCGCCAGCGCGCCGCGGTCCAAATGCTGCATCAGTTCCGCCAAGGCGACCGCCGCCAGGACGAGCAATCCCGGAATGAACCAGTACGAAGCACGCACATCTTGCAGAAGTTTGCTGATAAGGGCGGTAGGCTGCATTTCGGCTCCCGGTCTGGATCGCTCCATTACATGGCACGATCCGCGCCACGTGACATAGCGAACGCATCCTGCCACGCTAAAAAAAGAGGCCGTGTCCGAAGACACGGCCCAAGTCTAGGGAGGAAACGCCCATGAAGGGCGACAACGCCGAAGCATTGTGTAATCGAGTATATGGTGCGCTGCACACAAAGCAAGGGTGCAGCGCAGGATGTGATCGAACTGTAACAAAACGCCCTAAATGCTGCTGAGACATAACAAATAGGAATACCGCCATGCATCAAGCGCATGGCTGCTATGTTGCAGCGCACCTTATCTCAGCGCGCGGCCCTTCAGGATCGCATCCGCGCCGAAACGCCCCCGAATCGCATCGCTCGCCCGCTCCGCCGCTCTACGGCGAGGTGCTGCGGGATCCAGCAGGTCGGGCGCGGCATCGCTGCCGGAATACGCGCTCAGATGGCTCAACCCGACGCCCAGCAGTCGAAACGGCCCCCGGCTTATCTCCCGCTCCAGCAGGGGGCGCGTCGCGGCATAGATCTCGTCGGTCAACTGCGTCGCCTCGACCAGACGCACCTGACGGCTGATCAGCTTGAAGTCCCGTGTCTTCAACTTCAGGTTCACGGTGCTGCCCGCCAGCCCCGCCGCCTTCGCCCGGTCCGAGACTTTCAGGGCCAGCCGCCACAAATGTCCGTCCAGGCTGACCGGATCGGAGACATCTTCGTTGAAAGTACGCTCATTGCTGATCGACTTGACCGGTTCGCGCACCGTGATCCGCCGGTCGTCGATGCCATGGGCCAGCCGCCAGACATGCCCGCCCATGCTGCCATATTTGCGAAACAGGTCATCCTCGGAATACCGCCGCAGATCGGCAATGGTACGAATGCCGTCCCGTTCCAGCCGCGCACGCATGGCCGCGCCCACGCCCCAGATGATGCCCACGGGCTTATCGTGCAGAAAAGCCATGGTCTCCGCCTTGCCGATAACGGAAAATCCGCGCGGCTTGTCCAGATCGGAGGCGATCTTGGCCAGAAACTTGTTATGCGACAATCCGACGGAAATGGTGATTCCCAGCTCCACCTCAATACGCCGGGCCAGCCGGGCCAGCAGGACAGCGGGCGGGGCGCCGTGCAGGCGCTGCGTTCCGCTGAGGTCCAGAAATGCCTCGTCCAGACTGATCGGCTGCACCGAGGGGGTCAGCTCCTCCATCATTGCCCGAATCTGGCGCGAGACGCCGACATAGACATCCATCCGCCCCGGCACCACGACCGCCTCGGGGCACAGTTCCATCGCCTTGAACATCGGCATGGCGGAGCGGACCCCCTTGATTCGCGCGATATAGCAGCAGGTGGAGACGACCCCCCGCTTGCCCCCGCCAACGATCAGCGGCTGGTTCGCCAGATGCGGGTGATCCCGCTTTTCCACGCTGGCATAGAAGGCGTCGCAATCCATGTGCGCCATGGTCAGATCGAACAGTTCGTCATGGCGCAACACCCGGGGTGAACCGCAGTGCCTGCACCGCGCGGGACCGGGCTGATCTGACAGGCAATCACGACAGATGGCGGACATGATACTCACACACGGAATACTTACATACGGGCACAAACGGGTTTACGAACCGGCAGGATAGCACAGGCCGGTCGGCGCGGCCTCAACGATCGGCGGGACCGTCGCGCAGCTCACGCAGGATCGCATCGGCGGCGTCGCGCGGATCATCCGCCTGCCAGATCGGGCGTCCCACGACGATGTGGTCGGCCCCGTCCGCGATCGCCCGGGCGGGGGTTGCCACCCGCTTCTGATCGCCCAGCGCTGCCCCGGCGGGACGCACACCCGGCGTCACGATCAACTTGCCCTCGGCCTGCGGCAAGGCGCGGATCATCGCGGCCTCCTGCGGGGAGGCGATGATCCCGTGCGCACCGGCCTCCAGCGCCCGCCCGGCGCGCTCCGACACCAGATCGGGTATCGTCCCGCCCTGCATCATCGCGGCATCCAGGTCGTCACGGTCCAGCGACGTCAGGACGGTCACGGCCAGTATCTTCAGATCCGTTCCCGCCGCCCCCTCGCAGGCGGCGCGGACCACATGCGGGTCGCCGTGCACCGTCAGGAAATCCAGATCGAACTGCGCCAGGCCGCGCACCGCCGCCTCGACCGTCGCGCCGATGTCGAACAGTTTCATGTCGAGAAAGACCCGGTGCCCCTGATCCTTCAACTCACTGGCCAGCGCCAGGCCGCCGCCGGTCAGCATCCCCAGCCCGATCTTGTAAAACCCCACATCGGGTCCGATCCGCTGCACCATCTCCATCCCGGCGAGAGCGTTTGGCACGTCCAGCGCCACGATCAGACGGTTATCGGGCATGACAGCTCTCCTCCAGAAACGGGTCCGCGCCTGCTTAGACCCGTGCGGGCAAGGGCTCAAGCCTCAGTTGGTGCGCGAAATCACCGTCTGCCCGAATTCCGAGGGGCCCAGAATACGCGCCACCTCGAACTGACCGTCCGTGGTCGGCCGCAATTCCAGCGTGTAGGGCTCAGGATCGCGGGCCTGCAACGTTTCGGGATTCACTTTCCGATAGATGACACGGCAGCTCTGGGTGCCGGGGATCAAGCCATCGCCCTCGATCCGCACGCGCTTCGTCAGGGTGAAGCTGTCGAAACTGCGGTTGCAGATCTCCTCGGCTGTGCCGGGATAGGTCAAGGCGACGACTGCCGTCAGAAAATCGACGGTTCCCGCCTGTTTGCTCAACGTGGGCACCGCACGCTCATCCGCCGCACGCACGGGGCTGGACACGGCGGAGACGGGCATCCCCCCCCGATAGACCAGATCGAGCCGCGAGGCTTCGCTGCCCTCGGTCACCTGCGCGAAGGCCTGAGGCATGAAACCGGCAGGTCCGGTCCGCGTACCCCGGACCGAAGCGTTGAAATCGCCCGAGGCGAAAAGCCCGGCCAGACCGCGTGCCTCCAACCGTGCCGCCGCGTTATAGGATGTCGGCGTGACGTTCCCCTGCACCGTGGCCGACGCCACGCGCAGCCCCGCGAACCGTACATCGTAATTGTGGGTGAACGGTTCCGCCTGTGCGGCCCCGCCTGCCACGATCAGCAACATCGCACTCAAAACTCTACGCATCTTCCACTCCCTGAACACCGAAGCTATGGTCTGCTTCACTATAAACGTGGACGCGGCCGCATACATCGTGCGCACCGATCACCTCCACGTGAAGCGGGCTTCATGCAGGCCCTTGAAGCAGATTACGGAGGGACAGATGGGGCGTCGCAGCATAGATGTCGAGGCGCTGTGCGCAGGCAACCGCACCGCATTGGCCCGCGCCATCACGCTGATCGAATCCTCACGTCCGCAGGATCGGCAGGATGCGCGTGACCTTCTGACGGGGCTGCCTGAGCGGACAGCGCTGCGCATCGGGCTGTCGGGAACGCCCGGTGTCGGCAAATCCACATTCATCGAGGCGTTCGGCCTGATGCTGGTCGCGGCGGGGCACCGGGTGGCGGTGCTGGCGGTCGATCCGTCCTCCGCCCGGTCCGGCGGCTCCATTCTGGGGGACAAGACGCGGATGGAGCAGCTCAGCCGCGCACCCGAGGCATTCATCCGCCCCTCCCCCTCGCAATCCGCGCTCGGCGGTGTGGCGCGCCGCACGCGTGAGGCGATCCGCCTGTGTGAGGCCGCTGGCCACGACATCGTGCTGGTCGAAACCGTCGGCGTCGGCCAGTCCGAAACGATGGTCGCGGACATGACCGACCTGTTCGTGCTGCTGCTGGCGCCGGGTGGTGGGGATGAGTTGCAAGGCGTCAAACGCGGCATCATGGAAATCGCCGACCTCATCCTGGTGAACAAGGCGGATGGCGACCTGCGGGCCACCGCCGTGCGAACCGTGGCCGACTATGCCGGCGCGCTGCGTTTGTTGCGCAAACGCCCCCACGATCCGGAGGGGTGGCCCCGCGCCATGCCGGTTTCCGCGCTGGACAATTCCGGCCTGGAGGAAGCCTGGCAGGCGATGCAGGACCTCGCAGACTGGCGCAGAGAGACCGGCATCCTGGCCGAGACGCGCCGAAAACAGGCCGTTCAATGGATGGAGCGTGAGATCGAGCAGGGTCTGCGCACCCGTCTGAATGCCGATTCGCAGGTCCGCGCCCTGCTCAGCGATCTGCGTGTTTCGGTCGCAAACGGCGATATTCCGGCAGAGGCTGCGGCGGATATGGCGCTCGATCGGTTCCTATCTGCCCCGGTTGCGCCGCAAACCCCCGATGCCCCTTGACGCCCCGCCGCCACGTGGCTAAGGAAACGGCTCGAAATTGAATGAAGGCGACGGCCCGCCCGCATTGGTGTGCGCTTCGCTGATCCAAAAAATCTCTGACCCGCGGGTCACGGAAAAAGGGGCTCACCATGTCGCGTCGTTGCGAGTTGACTGGAAAAGGCGTTCTGACAGGCAACAATGTCAGCCACGCGAAAAATCGTACCCGTCGTCGGTTCTTGCCGAACCTGAATGACGTCACGCTGCTGTCGGACACATTGGGCCGCGCGTTCAAGTTCCGCATCTCCGCTGCCGCCATGCGCAGCGTCGATCATCGCGGCGGCCTGGATAGCTTCCTTGCCAAGGCGAAGGACGCCGATCTGTCCCCGGCAGCGGCCAAGGTCAAAAAGGACATTCAGGCCGCACAATCCGCCGCCTGATCCGACCAAAGCATCAGAATTTTCAGAAAAGCCCCGCAGTCTGTCTGCGGGGCTTTTCTGTTTTCGATTAACATCCTGCACGCATGTCAGGGGCGACGACGGGGCTGCAACTCCACTCAAAGGCCGCGCCGCGATCTTTTTAAACGCTGCACGCTATGCTTATCATCGCTGAATTGCCACGAGGGGACGGTCGCATCGCGCGATTTCGGGGCTGCGCAGGGGACGAACAAACATGACGAAGAGCATCTTGCTGGTGTGTCTGGGCAATATCTGCCGTTCACCAGCGGCGGAGGCTGTGTTGCGCCATCATGCGCCGCACCTGCACCTGGACAGCGCCGGAACCGGGGCATGGCACGCAGGCGTCCCGCCCGATCCCCGTGCCCAGACCGAGGGGCGCCGCCGCGGTTACAACTACGCTCACCTGCGCGCTCGTAAGGTCAGGCCCGATGACTTCATTCGCTTCGACAAGATCCTGGCGATGGACCGTCAGAACGTTGCGGACCTTTACGGCATGGCACCCGAGGATGCCACGGCCGGCATCGACCTGTTCCTGGACGGAGCCGAAGTGCCTGACCCCTATTATGACGGCAGTTTTGACCAGATGTTCGACCTGATAGAGGCCCGCGCGCGCGAGCTTGCCCGAATTCTCTGACCTTCGGACGTGCCAATTCGCTAAGCCGCATGGACAAAACCATCATTTCTTGGCAGGTCATCGGTCAGACCCCAAATAGGCGTGACCGATGACCGATCTATCCCGTATCCGCAATTTTTCGATCGTGGCCCATATCGACCACGGCAAATCCACGCTGGCGGACCGGTTGATCCAGTCCACCGCCACCGTCGCAGATCGCGATATGAAGGCGCAGTTGCTGGATTCGATGGATATCGAACGCGAACGCGGCATCACGATCAAGGCGCAGACCGTGCGTATCGACTATGTCGCGCAGGACGGCGAATCCTACGTGCTCAATCTGATCGACACGCCCGGCCATGTCGATTTCGCCTATGAGGTGTCCCGCTCCATGCGCGCGGTCGAGGGGTCGCTGCTGGTCGTCGATGCCTCGCAAGGGGTGGAGGCGCAGACCCTCGCCAATGTCTATCAGGCCATCGACGCGGACCACGAGATTGTGCCCGTCCTCAACAAGATCGACCTGCCCGCCGCCGAACCGGACCGCGTGAAGGAACAGATCGAGGACGTGATCGGCATTGATGCGTCCGAGGCGGTAATGATCTCCGCCAAGACGGGCATCGGCATCCCCGAGGTGCTGGAGGCGATCGTCACCCGCCTGCCCGCCCCCACCGGTGACGCGGACGCCCCGCTCAAGGCGATGCTGGTGGATTCATGGTACGACGCCTATCTGGGCGTCGTCGTGCTGGTCCGCATCATCGATGGAAAGCTGCGCAAGGGCGACCGCATCAAGTTCATGTCGAACGGGACCATCCATCCGGTGGACCGCGTCGGCGTGTTCCGCCCCGGAATGCAGGCGACTGACGTGCTCGGCCCTGGTGAGATCGGGTTCATGACCGCCAGCATCAAGGAGGTGCGCGACACCTCCGTCGGCGACACCATCACGACGGAGAAGAAGGGGACCGAGACGATGCTTCCCGGCTTCGCGCCCTCGATTCCCGTGGTGTTCTGCGGCCTGTTCCCGGTGGATTCAGCCGAGTTCGAGGATCTTCGCGATGCCATCGACAAGCTGCGCCTGAACGACGCCTCCTTCAGTTCCGAAATGGAAACCTCCGCCGCGCTCGGCTTCGGCTTCCGCTGTGGCTTCCTCGGCCTGCTGCATCTGGAGGTCATTCGCGACCGCTTGGAGCGGGAATACAACATCGAACTGATCACCACCGCGCCCTCGGTGATCTATCACGTGCACATGACGGATGGCACGATGATCGACCTGCACAACCCCGCCGATATGCCCGACATGGTCAAGGTGGACCGGGTGGAGGAGCCGCGAATCAAGGCGACGATCCTCGTGCCTGATGAGTATCTCGGTGATGTGCTGAAGCTTTGCCAGGACCGTCGCGGCGTGCAACTCGACCTGACCTATGCCGGCACCCGCGCGATGGTCGTCTATGACCTGCCGCTGAACGAGGTTGTCTTCGATTTCTACGATCGTCTGAAATCCGTGACCAAGGGCTATGCCAGCTTCGACTACCAGATGACCGGCTATCAGGAGGATCAGCTGGTCAAGATGCAGGTGCTGGTCAACGACGAGCCGGTGGACGCGCTCAGCATGATGGTCCACCGCACCCGTGCCGACGCACGCGGTCGCGTTCTGTGCGAAAAGCTTAAGGAGCTGATCCCACAGCACATGTTCAAGATTCCGATTCAGGCCGCCGTCGGGGGTCGCATCATCGCGCGCGAGACTATCTCCGCGCTGCGCAAGGACGTGACCGCCAAATGCTACGGCGGCGACGCGACGCGTAAGCGCAAGCTGCTCGACAAGCAGAAGGCCGGTAAAAAGAAGATGCGCCAGTTCGGCCGGGTCGAAATCCCTCAGGAGGCGTTTATCAACGCGCTGAAGATGGATAACTGAGGAAAGGCTGACCGCCATCGTGATCTATGGCATTTCGCGAACGACTGCCTGCGCAGCGGGCTGACCGGGGCAAGGATATCGGTCGAAACCTGCCCTCATGACCTTCGGCACCCAGCGCGCGCTGATCGAAGCGGATTACTTCAGCGAACTTGGTGCGCAAACTCTGGAAGTCTCTCCGACGCGATTGGTTGGAGCGCAGCAACTGGGTGAGGTCGATGAACAGAACAGCACACGGGCCGAAATTTCGGCCCGTCGTCTCGCCTACAGCCATGACAGCATAACCGAAACGAACCACGGGGGAGATCGTGTTCGATCGGATCGCGGCAGTCAGCTATGCCGCCCAAACCGCGACAAGCATGTTCGCGCGTTAGCGCTCTGTCATTGTCGCCAACGGAAAAGGGCTGCCCCTGAGGGCAACCCTTTTTGCAGCGCATCGAAAGTTACTGTCAGGCGGCGGCCCGACGCTCACTCTCTTCACGGCTGAGCGCGACCGAGGTCCGGACACCCTTTTTCACGAATTCCATCAGGCCGGTCACGCACCGCTCCGTCGGGTCGATACCCGCACACATCAGCACTTCACGGCCATCGCGGCTGCGCGCCCATCGTGCGATCACGTCAGGGCCGTTGCCATATTTCTTGTCATCAGCAATAGCATCGTCAAGGGCCGCAAGCACGACTGCTGCAAACAGCTTTTGTGCGCGATTACCCTGGTCGTTCGACCATGCCTGCCCGTCGAAATCGTCGAACATGTCGTCCTCGTCTCTTCTCAAACTGCTAGGAACGCCGATATATACGTTCATCAAAAATTCACAGAAGTCCCATTTAGGACATTGCTGCCTTGCAATCAACGCATGTGACAGACTGGGCGGTTCAGTGCCGCAGCGTCAAAGCATGTCATGCCGGAATGGGTCTGAGATAAGCTATCCTGATGTAAAATCAAGCTTGTTGATCATCACTGTTCGCACGCTGCGGGGAGCCGAATCCCTCACACCCCGCATCGAACTGGGTTCGCCTGGAAAACGGAACGCCCGCCCGAAATGCGGCCCGTCCGATCAGATGCGCCCCGATCGGCGCCGTCACCAGCATAAAGACGAGGATCAGCCCTATTTCAATGCGTGCGGTCCAGTTGTCAGCCAGCACGATTGCCCCGCTACAGATCAGCCCCAGTCCCAAAGACCCCGTCTTGGTCGCCGCATGCATTCGCAGATACACATCGTGCATCTTCACGAGGCCGATTGCCGCGATCAGTATGAAGGTCGAGCCGGTCAGGATCAGACCCGATGCGATCCACTCACTCATCCGTGCCTCCCCGGGCGATTGTTCTCTCGATAAACCGCGCGAAGGCCACCGTGCTCAGAAAGGCCACGAGTGACAGCACCAGCGCCGCATCCAGATAGGCGCTGACCCCGGACGCCACGGAAAAGATCACGATGAACGAGACCAGAAGCAGCGATAACGTATCCAGCGCCACGACACGATCGCTGAGAGAGGGCCCACTTAACAGCCGCCACACGATCAGGGTGGACGCGACCATGATCATCCCGGCCGAAATGGTAAGCGCCCATCCCAGCGGGCCGGACAGGCTCAATCCCAGAAAGATCATCGCAGCACCCTCAGCACACGTCGCTCGATCCCGCGTTTAAGGCTATTCTTCGTGCCCTCGGGGTCCTCCGCGCCGAACATGGTGTGGATCATCAGCGTCGCGCGATCATCGCTGACGTCGATGCTCAATGATCCGGGGGTCAGGCTGATAAGGTTCGCCGTCGCCATGATTTCCGCATCGGAGCGCGCGTCGAGCGGCAGCAGCAGCACCCTGGGCCGGGCACGATCCTGCGGCGTCAGAACGTCCCACGCGACTTCGAGCGAGGACCACAGCAGATCCCAGACGAAATACAACAGCAGGTTCAGAACCCAGAACGGGCGCAACAGATGTTTCATTGGCGTGCTCCCAATACGGCATCTATGTAGGCATGAGGGCGCAGAATTTGCTCCGCCGCCACCATAGCGGCATCGACGAATAGCCCTGCGGCAAGCCCTATCGTAACCGTCATGATACCCAGCCCTACGATTGGCACCAGCATAGCAACGGGCAGCGTGCCTTCTATTGCTTGGTCACCGTCAGGATGCGGTTTCCAGAACACCTCAAGCCAGATCTTCGACATGGAATACAATGTCAGCAACCCTACTGCGAGTGCCACGAAGGCGATGAACCACGATTGCATGTCCAGACTGGCGCTTACGATCAGGAACTTGGCCCAGAACCCCGACAAAGGCGGGATACCAGCAAGGCTGAGCGCGGGAATCAGAAACAGCACGGCAAGCAGCGGTGTTGCCGCATAGAGCCCGCCGATCTTTGGCAAATCCTCCGATCCGGTCAGTTTCCGCGCGGCCCCGGCGATCAGGAACAGGTTCGCCTTCACGATGATATGGTGAAACAGATAGAAGATCGCCCCCAGCAGGGCAGCCGGCGTGGCCAGTGCAAGACCCAGCACCATGTAGCCGATCTGACTGATGATGTGGAAACCCAGGATACGCCGGAAATGGTTCTGCGCCGCTGCGCCCAGAACGCCCACGACCATGGTCGCGACAGCCCCCCACAAGAGCGTTCCGCGCACAAGCGGGACATCCAGATCGTAAATCAGGGTGAACGTGCGGATCAGGGCGTAAACCCCGACCTTGGTCAGCAAGGCGGAAAACAGGGCCGATGTCGTCACCGACGGGGTGTGATAGCTGGCAGGCAGCCAGTTGAAGACGGGGAACATCGCGGCCTTTGCGCCGAACGCGAACATCAGCAACATCGCGCTGACCAGCACCGCGACTTCCTCCTGCCTTCCCTCCAACCGTTGTGACAGATCGGCCATGTTCAACGTGCCGGTAACGCCGTAAAGCAGACCGACCCCGGAAAGGAACGCGAAGGTGGCGATCAGGTTCAAACCTACATATTTCACCGCGCCATCCGCCGATTTTCTGGTCCCGTTCACCACCAGAAGACCGAAGGACGCGATCAGCATGATCTCGAACCAAACGTAGAGGTTGAAGATATCGCCGGTCAAAAACGCCCCGCAAACACCGGCCAGCAAGGCCTGAACCAGCGCATGATGACCGTGCCAGCTTTCACGCCGGTCGATCTCCTCCAACCCGTAGATTGCCACAGCCACGGCGACGATCCCGGTGATGAAAACCATTGCCGCACTCAGCAAATCCGCGACCAGGGTAATTCCGAACGGCGCTGGCCAACCTCCGACCTGCACGGCCACCGGACCTTCGGACAATACGCGCACCAACAGGGCCAGCGACGCGATCAGCAGCGCGACCGCAGCCGCGACGGAGCCCCAGCGCTGGACGTTCTCCCGGCTTCGCAGCAGGACCATCAGCGCGGCGGATATCAGCGGGATCAGGAATGGCCAGACCAGTATCATCCACGATCCTCACGCGGTTCTGCGATGCGCATCGCATCCATCCGTGCCGTTCCCATTGCATAGAACGCCCGATAGGCAAGGGTCAGTGCAAAGCAGAACAGCCCGAACCCGATAACGATTGCCGTCAGGATCAGCGCCTGCGGCACGGGGTTGGCCACACCGGCGGCCGGGGCGTCCGCGCCATATGCCGTCAAGGCCGGAGCCGCCGTCGCCATGCGCCCCGCTGCGAAAATCACCAGATTCGCGGCATTGGACAGGATCGTCAGGCCGAGGATATAGCGCACCAGATTGCCCGACAGCATAAGATAGGCACCGCCTGCAACCAGCAAACCGGCAAGGACCGCAACAATGGTTTCCATCAGGGCTCGTCCTTCCTGCTTTCGGGCACGCCGGCTTCCTCCAGCGCGAACAGAATCGCGCTGACCACGCCCACGACGACCAGAAACACGCCGCTGTCGAACAACAGGATCGAACCGGCGGCCAGCCCCTCCCATTTGCCATCGACGTTTGCATAGAGCGGCCAAACACTGCTGAGGAACCAGCCGTTGGCCAGCGCGCCCCACAAACCACTGAGAATGGCACAGCTCAGCCCGATGCCCGCGATCATCATTGGCGGCAGGATCAACCACCGACGGGCTTGCGCAACGCCGAAGGCCTTCTCGATCAGCGCGACGCAGATTGCCGCCAAAAGCCCGCCGATGAACCCGCCGCCGGGATCGTTGTGCCCCCGCCAGAGCGTCATCAGCGCGACGAACAGAAAGACCGGAATCAGGGCGCGGGTTCCGGTCCGCAGGATGATCGAGTTCATTTCTTCATCTCCCGCCCGGCGCGCAGAGCGGCCAGTGCCGCGATGCCTGCGATCAGAACCACAGCGACCTCACCCAGCGTATCCAGAGCGCGGAAATCCACCAGGATCACGTTGACGATATTGCGGCCGGCCGCTTGCGGATACGCCGCTTCCAAATAAAACGCGCTGACATCCTGCTCCAGCCCGCTACCCAGAACGGCCAGCAGGGCGAAGGTCACGCCGAGGCCCAGAATCGCGGCGATGATCGCGTCACCGATCCGCAAAGCTCCCGTACCAGCCCGGGGTAGTTTGGTAAACGCCACCGCGACGAACACGACGATCAGGGTTTCGGTCAACAATTGCGTCATTGCTACGTCGATCGCGGAATACAGCACGTAAATCACCGCAATCGCCAGGCCAATGCCGCCCAGCGCCGTGATCGCGACCAAGCGGGATCCGGTAAAGATGATGGTGGACAGGCTGGCCGCAATGGCGATGACCAGCCCCCAGTGGAACAGCGGAATGTCCGGGTCAATCTGCGCGACCGCCCCCGTACCGACGAAAATCGCACCCCAGACCATCAGCGCCAGGGTCGTAAACGTGACCCGCAGATATGACATCATGCGCCCGTTCTGCGTCATTCGCGCAACCCAGGCCGCCGTGTCACGCATCGCATTGAGCAAGATATCGTAGACTGCGGCACTGTCGGGAACACGGTCTTCCTCGCGGATCAGCGCGGCGCGAAGTTGTGGCACCCCCCAGAAAAAGATGCCGCCCAGCGCGAATGTCAGCAGGGACAGCATCAGTGCACCGTTCACCCCGTGCCAGAGCTTCAGTTCCGGCGCCCCCGGCGCGGCCCGCACGATTTCCGTGATCTGGCCGATCAGCGCGCCGAACGGCCCCGGCACCAGTCCAAGCCCGAGCCCGCCCAGGGCGAGCAAGGCCGGGCCGCCCCACATCAGGATCGAGGGATCCGCCGGTGCCGCGTGTGGGGCGCGGAACGTGCCGAAGAACGGCCGGATTGCCAGAACCAATGCCACCGCGACCATCAGCGCGTTCGCCGTGACCGCCATGGTCAGCACGAAGATCTCCTCGGTCGTGGCATGCAAGGCACCTTCGTAGATCAGCTCCTTGCCGATGAACCCGACGAAAGGCGGCAATCCCGCCATGCTCGCCGCGGCGAGCGCAATGATGATGAACGACATCGGCATGGCCCCGCGCAGGCCGCCGAGCTCCCCCACCTCGCGCGTGCCGGCACCCTTGTCCAGCAGCCCGACGCCCAGGAAGAGGGCAGCCTTGTAGAACGCGTGGACGACGATGAAGGTCATCGCGCCGCCGATCGCGTAATACCCCCCACCGCCCAGCCCGAGCATGAGTGCGCCCAACCCCATCAGCGTGGTCCAGGCCAGCATCAGCTTCAGATCGGATTGGCGCAACGCCCAGAAGCTGGCCACCACCATCGTCGTCGCGCCGACCAGAGTCAGCGTCCAGGACCAAACCTCCGTACCGCCCAACATCGGCGTCATCCGCGCGACCAGATAGACCCCGGCCTTCACCATGGTGGCGGAGTGCAGATAGGCCGAGACCGGCGTCGGTGCCGCCATCGCGCCCGGCAGCCAGAAATGGAATGGAAACTGTGCCGATTTGGTAAAACAGCCGATCAGAACCAGGATCAGCATCGCGGGATATAACGGATCGGATGTGAAACCCGCGAAATCCGCCATTTCGGACAGACGGAACGTTCCCGCGACAGCCCCCATGATGATGAGACCGGCCATCAGCGCCAGCCCCCCCATGCCTGTCACCAGCAGGGCCTGTTGTGCCTTGTAGCGGGCATCACCCTTGTGATGATCGAAACCGACGAGCAGGAACGATGTGATCGTCGTACACTCCCACGCCACGAACAATGTCAGGGCGTCGTCGGCCAGTACGACGCCCAGCATCGACATGGCGAACAGGACCATCAGCGTCAAAAGCCGCTTCAACCTGCGGTCGTTATGAAAATACTCGGCCGAATACAGAAAGCAGATCGCGCCAACGCCCGTGATCAGAAGCGAGAACAGCAAGGACAGCGCATCCAGGCGGAAGGCGATGTCGATTCCCAGCGTGGGCACCCAGGGGAACACAAGCTCTGCCGTTTGACCCCCGCTGGCGGAAGGCAGAAACGTCGCGAACCACGCAAAGGCTGCCGCCATCACCGCCGACGGCAAGAATCTCCAAGGGCCGGCTTCGTATGGCACGGTCTGCTGCACGTTCGGGCCTCGATCGGGGTGAAAGGGTTTCAACCCTTAACTAGGAAGCTTCGGATCGTATCCCAGTACGGGGAAGGACGTTTTCGCGGCAAGGATCGTATGCCCTTGAATTAAAAAGGTATCTTTCATGCGAAGGGCGCCGGAAGTTTCCCCGGCACCCTTTGAAGCAATGCTCGGATGCTCAGTGACCCAGGATCTGGCTGAGGAACAGTTGAGTCCGCTCGCTCTTGGGATTGTTGAAGAACTCCTCGGGCTCGTTCTGCTCCACGATCTGACCGGCATCCATGAAGATGACGCGGTTCGCGACCTGCCGGGCAAAGCCCATCTCATGCGTCACGCACAGCATCGTCATGCCTTCCTCCGCGAGGGACACCATGGTGTCGAGCACCTCCTTGATCATCTCGGGGTCGAGCGCCGAAGTCGGCTCATCGAACAGCATGATCCGAGGTTTCATGCACAGCGAACGCGCGATCGCCACACGCTGCTGCTGACCGCCCGACAGCTGGCCGGGATACTTGTCCGCCTGCTCGGGGATCTTCACCTTGGTCAGGAAATGCATCGCGATTTCCTCGGCCTCGGCCTTGGGCATCTTGCGCACCCAGATCGGAGCCAGGGTGCAGTTCTCAAGGATCGTAAGATGCGGGAAAAGGTTGAAGTGCTGGAAGCACATGCCGACCTCGGACCGGATCTTGTCGATGTTCTTGAGGTCGGAGGACAGCACAGTGCCGTCCACCACGATCTCACCCTTCTGATGCTCCTCCAACGCATTGATGCAGCGGATCAGCGTGGATTTGCCCGAACCGGACGGTCCGCAGATGACGATCCGTTCGCCGCGCTGCACCGTCAGGTCGATGTCGCGCAGAACGTGGAAATCGCCGTACCACTTGTTCATGTTGCGGATGGAGATCGCGACCTCATCGCTGACGCCGGGGATCTTTGCGGTGTTTTCTGCCATTGCCATGTGAACGGCTCCCTTAACGATGGTCGGTACGGAGTTTGTTCTCCAGATACCGCGAATATTGAGACATGCTGTAGCAGCTGATGAAGAAGAAGAGCGCGACGAAGCCGTAAAGCTCCCACAGGATCCCGTTCCAGTCCGCATCCGACAGGATCGGCTGCACCACGCCCAGCGGGTCGTACATGGAGATGATCGAGACGAGCGTCGTATCCTTGTACACACCGATGAACACGTTCACGATGCCGGGAATCGAGATCTTCAACGCCTGCGGCAGGATGATCAGACGGATCGCCTGCCAGTAGTCGAGACCCAGCGAATCCGCCGCCTCGTACTGCCCGCGCGGCAAGGCCGCCAGCCCGCCCCGGATCACTTCCGCAAGATAGGCGGACGCGAACATTGTGATCAGGATGATCACGCGCAACACCAGATCGAATGTGGTGTCCGGCGGCAGGAAGTAGGACAGCAAGACGTTTGCCACGAACAGCAGGGTGATCAACGGCACACCGCGAATGAACTCGATGAAGCCGATGCAGATCGACTTGATGATCAGCAGGTCCGATTGACGCCCCAGCGCCAGCAGGATGCCAATGGGCAGCGCCAGCGAGATTGACACGATGCCCAGAATCATCGTCAGCAAGAAGCCACCTATCATGCGGCTGTCGACTTGCTCCAGCCCGGGGCCGAACAGGTTTGAAAGCTGCCCGATGACGAAATCGTTCAGAAACAGCATCCAGATGATCAGCACCGCAACCCCGGCGAGCAGTGCCAGCACCGTCGAGTGCTGCACAAGAACGCGGTAGACCAGATAGGCCGCAACCACGCCCAACAACGTTCCCACCGGTCCGCCCAACGACCCGCCCCAGATCAGCCAGTAGCCGATGAAGGGATAGAGCATGCTGAACAGGAGCGCTTGCTTCGGCACCCTGTTGAACAGCACAGGTGCTATCGCGGGGAACAGCAGAAAGAATGTCAGAACCGGCCGCCAGTATTCCGTGTTGGGGTAGAAACCGAAGAAGAACTGCGGCCACCGCTCACGGATCACGGCAAAGCACGCCCCGGACCCCATTTCCCGGCATTCAGACAGCGAGTTTGCGTTCCAGGTGGAATTCCAGAACCACGGGATCATGCCCCGCAGCACCATGAAGATCACCAGCAGGCTGAGCACCGTCAGGACCGCATTCAGGACCGAGGAGAACAGATTTTCCCGCATCCATCTGATCACACCGGTTTCCGCCGCGGGCGGTGGCGCCGGTGGCAATTCCGTATCGCGGACGAAGGCGATGCTGTTTGCGTGCGTATCGCTCATCTCAGCGCTCCTTCAGCTTGACGGAATTGTTGTACAGATTGCCGAGGGTCGAGATGCTCAGCGACAGGATCAGGTAGATGCCCATCAACAGCAGAACGCATTCCATCTCCCGCCCGGTCTGGTTTCGAGTGATGTTGCCTAACGTACCCGTCAGATCCATGTAACCGATCGCCAATGCCAGCGACGAGTTCTTGGTCAGGTTCAGGTAGTTCGAGATCATGGGCGGAACGATCACGCGCATCGCCTGCGGCAGCACGACGAGGTTCATGATCCGGCGCGGACGAATGCCCAGCGCCGCCGCCGCCTCGGTCTGTCCCTTGCTGACGGCAAGGATACCCGCCCGGACGTTTTCCGCGACGAACGCCCCGGTATATAGCGACAAGGCCAGCCAGAGCGCGATCAGCGAGTTTCGCAGGTGCACACCATCGGTAAAGTTGAAGCCCCGGAAATACGGGTTTTGCAGGCTGACCGGCGATCCCATCACGAACTGCGCGATGATCACGGGAATGAAGAGCAGGCCGAGGCTGACCCAGAACACCGGAAGAATCGCCCCCGTCGCCTCCTGCCGTTTGCGCGCCAGGCGGCGGAACGCGAAGATGCCGATAATCGAGAGGATCAGCACACCGACCACGATTGAGGAACCGGCCTCATAGATAATGCGCGGAACATAGACGCCCCGGTTGGTGATCGCGACACTGTCCCACAGGATCATGGACGCATCGCCGCTGCGAAACGCGCGCGGATCCGGTGGCAGCTTGATCATCACACCCATGGTCAGAACGATCCACAACAGGACCGGCACGTTGCGGAATCCCTCGACATAGACGGTGGCGAGCTTTTGCACGATCCAGTTGTTGCTCAACCGCAGAACACCCATCGTGACACCGATCACCGTACAGGTGATGCAGCCCAGAACGGCCACGAGCAGCGTGTTGAGCAGCCCCACGAGAGTGGCCCGGCCATGCGTCATCTGGCTGTCGTAATCGATGATTTTCTGGTTGATGTCATAGCCGGCGACATTACCCAGGAAGTCGAAATTGAAATCCTGTCCGGCGGCCGCGAGATTCGTGACAGCGTTGTTGATGAGCCATCCAAATCCGGCGAGAACGCAGATCAGTGCGATGATCTGGATCGTTATGGAACGGTATCTGGTATCGTAGATCAGCTGACTGGGATGAAATCCCTGGTCAGACTGCGTGTCGGTCATCGCGGTCATACCCGCCCCTCTTCCCTGGTAAGCCCCTCAACGGGAGCGATTGGTTACGAGCGATGCCCCGGTCTGTCGCCGGTGGTTCCCGCCACGGTCCCCCAATAGTCGAAGGGCGCGCCAATGGCGCGCCCTTCCAAGTCGTTCAGATCAACGGAACGGCGGGCTGTAGAGCAGGCCGCCATCGGTCCACTGTGCGTTCAGACCACGATCAAGGCCGATCGCAGTGTCTACGCCGATGTTGTCCTCAAAGATCTCACCGTAGTTGCCGCCGGCGGCAATCGCGTTGACGGCCCAGTCGGAGGACAGGCCGAGCATCTCACCCAGGTTGCCTTCGCTTCCCAGCAGACGGTTGATCTCGGGGTTGTCGGTGCCTGCGGCCATCTCTTCGAGGTTCTCGGAGGTGACGCCCAGTTCCTCGGCAGCGATCAGTGCGTTCAGCGTCCAGCGCGCGATATCACCCCATGCGTTGTCGCCGTGACGAACGAGCGGGCCGAGCGGCTCCTTGGAAATAATCTCGGGCAGCAGCATGTGGTCGCTGGGCGTTTCGAACGAAGCGCGGGTTGCAGCCAGGCCGGATGCGTCGGTCGTATAGACGTCACACGCGTTGGCCAGGTACTGCTGCTGTGCCTCTGCGTTGGTCTCGATCGGAACCGGCTCGTAGGACATGTCGTTCGCACGGAAGAAATCGGCGAGGTTAAGCTCCGTCGTGGTGCCGGTCTGGATGCAGACGGTCGCGCCGTCCAGCTCGTTCGCCGAGGTCACGCCCAGATCCTTGCGAACCAGGAAGCCCTGACCGTCATAGTAGTTCACGCCGATGAATTCGAATTCGAGATCGACATCGCGAGAGAACGTCCAGGTGGTGTTACGCGCCAGCAGATCGATTTCGCCGGATGCGAGCGCGGTGAAGCGTGTGGAGCCGGTCGTCGGGATGAACTCGACCTTCGAGCCATCGCCCAGAACCGCGGCTGCGACTGCGCGACAGACGGCGACGTCGAAGCCTTCCCACTCACCTTCCTCATTCGGAGCGGCGAAGCCCACGAGACCTGTCGTCACGCCGCAGCGCAGCGTGTCGCGTTCCTGAACTTCCGCCAGCGTCTGTGCGGATGCAGCACCTGCAAGCAGGCCTGCCGTTGCAAGTGCGCCGAAGAATACGGATTTTGTCATAGAATACCTCTTCCCTGGGTAGCCCGCTGCCCAATACAACGGGAGCCGACCTTTGGCCGGGATGTGTTTGCAGCCCTTGGGGCCGAACCAAAGTGTGGACAAGGCAAGCGGCAGTCGTCAAGGGCACGTGTGCAAGCGCCAATAAGGTCAGTATCACTGACACAACTGGGCCGGCGGCGCGAAATACCGCGAAATTCGCGGCATATAATTCACGCTAAGCGTGTGCAGGATTTACACAGGCGTGACACAACCCACAGACGGATCAGCCATACCAGCCACATCACTGACCATGGTTCGCACTGGTCGCCATCACGAGAAATGATAGGTCAGCCCTGTTGTCTCAATATCGCGAGCCAGCGTTCTGCACTTGTGAACCCCGCCGTCCTGTGATGACGCTTCGATGAATTCGCAGGGAAAAATTTTTACCATTTAGTTGAAAGTCACCCGCAGCATGACCTTTCGCCGGTTCAAATCAGCCCTCTTCGCCTTCGCCGCCGTGCTGACGGTGGTGTCTCCCGCACGGGCCGAATCAGTTCGCGTACTGGTCGCGGCATCCATGTCCGAGGTGATCGGCACGCTGGCCGACGACTACGCGGCACGCAGCCCTGGCAGCGAAATTCAGGCGGTCCATGCCGGCAGCGGTGTGTTGGCGCGCCAGATTCAACAGGGCGTACCTGCTGACCTGTATATCAGTGCGAACACAGCCTGGGTCACTTGGTTGACCGATCAGGATCTGGGCACGCAATCGCGCACGATTGCCAGCAATGCACTGGTATGGATCGGGACCGAACCGAACCCTGCCCTCGCGGCCCGAACCGGATCGGGGCGGATTGCACTGGCCGATCCTGAGGCCGTGCCGGCGGGACAATATGCACGGCAAAGTCTGATACATTCCGGCGATTGGAGCGATCTGGAAGGTCGCCTGATCCTGGCCACGAACGTGCGGGATGCGCTGGGTTGGGTGGTGCGGGGGCACGCCCCGCACGGCATCGTCTATGCGACCGATGCGATTGAATATCCCGATCTTCAGGTGGATCGCATCGATTCAAGAAGCCACGATCCGATCACCTACGAGGCCCTGGTACTGACCCCGCGCGGGGCCGGTTTCGCCGAATACCTCCTCAGCGATGCGGCGCAGGAAATCCTGTCGTCCTACGGATTCCTGCCGCCGCCCCCGACCTCAGAGTGACCAACTCAGAGTGAGAACACCATGCAGGTGGTCGAAGCCGTGGCATAAAGCTTGCCATCCTGCGCGCCGACGATACGCCCCTCTGCGATGCCGGTACGGCGACCAACATGGCTCGCCTCCCCTATGGCCAGCACTTCGTCGGAATCGGAAAACAGCGGCCGAATGACGTTCACCTTGTATTCCAGTGTCGTATAGCCCAGCCCGACGGGCAGCATCGTCTGCACCGCGCAGGCCATGCAACTGTCCAGAAGCGTTCCGAACCAGCCGCCATGGATCGTGCCGATGGGGTTCATCGCCTTGAAGGACGGCTTTCCGCGAAAGGTCACCTTGCCCTCGACGGCTTCTTCCATCCAGTAATCCAGCGTCTTGCTGATGGGCGGCGCGGGAAGCTCCCCCCTCTGGATCGCCTGGATGAATTCCAGGCCACTCATTGATGCGATGGTTTCGCGACTGGCGAGGTCTTCTGCCTTGTCGACGTGAAGGATCATACGGTTCTCTCCCGAGTCAATTTTAGAAAATGGTATGCATGCCCAAGGGCGGTGGCCTTGCGCGCGCGGTTCTCCACCGCCTCGTCATCCGCGCCCCAGAACCGCTCCTGCCAGAGGGCGTCCAGCTCGGAGAGGCGAACAGCCTCATCCGGGTCGATGCGCCCTTCCAGCAAGGCAAAGCCCAGAACGAGGCTGCCGGGCAGTGTCACGAAGTCATGAAATGCTGTCAGGCTGAAGGGATCCAGCGCCTCCGTCGCCTCACGCAGAACGGACAGCGATGTGACCGGCTGGGGGTGGGGGACCAGACCGACGATGCGCAGCATGGGCGCGCGCAGATGCTGTTCGGCCCACTCCAGATGAGGTTCCCAGTGTTGCGCCTGTTCCTGAACCAGACTGTCCGGCCCATCCGCCCGGTAGCACAGCAAATCCGTATCGCCGTATTCGACCAGCATGTCCACGATTGCGGAACGCTGGGGCACGACCTTGTCTATCGTCGAATTTGCCGCGCGGGTCAGGGGCATGGTGTCGGGAACGATCACGTCCACCTGCGCCTGCCATTCGTCTGCAATGCCCTGCGCCAGCGCGGCGGTCGGCACGATCAGTGGGGATTTGCCCGGAGTGCGGATCGCACGTCCATCCAGCGCGACCGAAAAACCATCCTCGACACGCGTGACGGAGGCATCGCCCCAGAAACGTTTCTTCTTCCACTCGCTCATGTCAGCAACGGTACCAGTTCGTCAAAATGTGTCAGAATGTCGGAGGCCCCCGCCTGCCGCAGCTGCGCCTCCGGGTGATATCCCCAAGTGACGCCGATGCTGCGCACACCTGCGGCGCAGCCCATTTCGATATCGAACGTCGTGTCGCCGATCATGATCGCATCCGATGGCGCGACACCTGTTTCGAACAGCGCCGTTTCGATCATCGAGGGGTGCGGCTTCGACGGGTGCCCGTCAGCGGTCTGGACCGTGCTGAAGAAGTGCCCCAGACCGTGCGCGGCAAAGACATGATCGACCCCACGTCGCGCCTTGCCCGTGGCCACGCCCAGCAACCATCCCTGCGCTGCCAGTGCCTTCAGCGCATTGAGCGCACCGGGGTAAAGCGGCACCGACGCCTCCCCACCCGTTTCAGCGCGCAACGCGATGAAAGCCGTGCGATAGGCATCGACCAGAGCAGCAATTGCATCGGGTGTAACATCAGCCGGGGCTAGGCGATCCATCGCCTGCGGCAGGCTCAACCCTACGATGGACAGTATATCCGCGCGGGTCGGGGGCAGCATGTCCAACCGTTGAAAGGCCGAAACCATCGCCCCGACGATCAACGCCTGTGAATCGATCAGGGTGCCATCCATGTCGAATATCGCCAGCTTCATTCCAGTTCCTCGAACGGATCCCCCGCGACGCCCTTCGTATCCCATCCGAACGTGTCCCATGTGCGGGCCATATGCTCGGACAGGGGCGCGGTAAAGCTCAGGGTGGAGCCATCGACCGGGTGCTGGATAAAGACGGAGCGGGCATGCAAATGCAGTTTGCGACTGATCGCACCGCCCAGCTGCGCGCCCCATCCGTCGCCCTCATTCGTCTGGCTGTTTCCGCCATACTTGCCGTCGCCGATGATTGGATGGCCGATTTCCGCCATGTGAACACGCAATTGGTGCGTGCGCCCGGTGATCGGGCTGAGCGCGACCCAGGCGGCGCGCTGACCCGCCCCCTCCATCACCATGTAATCGGAGACGGCCCGCTTCGCGCCCTCGGTCGTGTTCACCTGATTGGGATGGACCGCGATCATCTTCTCACCCGCGCCATTGGGGCCGTGCCCGCCGGACTTGACCAGACCGTAATGGATGGTTCCCGCCCGTGGATTGGGCATTCCCGCCACGACGGCCCAGTAGATCTTTCGCGTGCGCCGGGCCTGAAACCCACGGGCAAGCGCAGCAGCGGCACGACCGGTGCGCGCCATGATCAGAACGCCCGATGTGTCACGATCCAGCCGATGAACCAGACGTGGCGGCGTGTCCGCGTCGAACCGGATCGCATCCGCCATGCCGTCGATATGGCGCGTCTGCCCGGATCCGCCCTGAACCGCCAGACCGGCAGGCTTGTTCAGCACGATCACGTGCTCATCCTTCCACATCACCGCGTCACGGATCATCTGCGCGTCGGCCTCGCTGATCTGCGGGCGCGTATGCACGGCGGGGGCCTCCGCGTCAGGCAGGGGCGGCAGGCGCAGCACCTGCCCCTGGGCCAGGCGCGAATTGGATTTCACCCGCCCGCCATCCAGACGCACCTCACCCTTGCGGCACATCTTCTCGATGCGACCTTGCGTAATTTGGGGAAAGCTCTTTCGGATCCAGCGATCCAGACGCTGACCTTCCGCCTCCGCATCCAGGGTTATGGTCTGTACGCCGCTCATGTGAAGATCGTCCTTGCTACCGCTGCGCCCGCGAATATCGCCCCTACGCCCAGCAGGACACTTGCCATCGCATAGCCCCCCGCCAGTCCGAAACGGCCCTCTTCGATCAGGCGCATCAGATCGAGGGAGAATGTGGAAAATGTAGTGAACCCGCCCAGCAGGCCCGTGGTCAGAAACAGCGATACCTGTGCATTGCCAACCCCGCGCCGGACCAGCCAGATCGCCGCCACCCCCATGAGGAAGGATCCCAGCACGTTCACGCCCAGCGTCACAGTCGCAAAATCGGACAGCCCGACACGGATCGCCAACCGACCTGCCAGATAACGCAAGGCCGCGCCGATCGCACCGCCCAGGGCGACCACCCAGATCATGATGATATCACTGAAATGTTCATGCGCCTGTCTACGCTTGAGACAGGCGAAACTTCAAGAGCGCGCCCATTCACTCCACCTCGTTCCGGCGGGCCCGCAATTTCGCGAAATATTCGACGCGCTTTTTCAGCTCACGTTCCGCACCGCGCTCCACCGGTACGTAATACACCCCGCGTCGCATCGTTTCGGGGAAGTAGTCCTGACCTGAGAAGCCATCCTCCGCATCGTGGTCATAGGCATAGCCAGCCCCATAGCCCTCATCCTTCATCAAACGGGTCGGGGCGTTGAGGATATGTTTGGGCGGCGGTTCGGAGCCATGAGCCTTGGCCGAGGCCATCGCCGCCTTGTAGGCACTGTACCCCGCATTGGATTTCGGCGCGAGCGCGAGGTAGATCACCGCCTGCGCCAGCGCCAGTTCGCCCTCGGGGCTTCCCAACCGTTCATAGGTGTCCCAGCCTTGCAGGCACACGGCCTGCGCCTGCGGATCGGCCAGGCCGATATCCTCCACCGCCATACGGGTGATCCGCCGGGCCAGATAACGCGGATCCTCGCCCCCCTGAAGCATCCGCCCCAGCCAGTACAGCGCCGCATCCGGGTCCGAGCCGCGCACCGATTTGTGCAGGGCGGAAATCAGGTTGTAATGCTCCTCGCCCGACTTGTCGTATTTGCTTGCGCGGCGGGTCAAACGCGATGTCAGGGCCTCAATCCCCACCGGCTCACTCGCCCCCCAACTCAGCACCTGCTCGGCCAGGTTGAGCAAGGCCCGCCCGTCGCCATCGGCCATTTCGGTCAGCGCCTCACGCGCGGGGCCGTCCAGTGGCAAGGCCCCGTCGGATTTCTCCACCCGTTGCAGAATCCGTTCCAACGCGGTCAGATCGAGGCGCTTGAGCGTGATGACCTGCGCCCGGCTCAACAAAGCGGAGTTCAGTTCGAAACTGGGATTCTCGGTCGTGGCCCCGACCAGCACGATCGTGCCGTCCTCCATATGCGGCAGGAATCCGTCCTGCTGAGCCTTGTTGAACCGATGGATTTCATCGACGAACAGCAGCGTGCCGCCGCCATTGGCGCGCCGAATCTTCGCCGCTTCAAAGATTTTGCGTAAATCGGGGACGCCTGTGAAAATGGCGCTGATCTGCACGAAACTCAGATCCGTTTCCGCCGCCAGAAGCCGCGCGATCGTGGTCTTCCCCACGCCTGGAGGCCCCCAGAAAATAACGGAGCCGAGATTGCCCGCCGCAAGCATCGCCCCCAGCGGCCCCTGCGGTCCCAATGCGTGATCCTGACCGATCACCTCAGCCAAGGTCGCAGGGCGCATACGATCCGCCAGCGGACGCGGCATGTCCCGTCCTGCGGGCGTGGAGGTGTCGAACAGATCAGCCATGACCAGCAGATAGTCCTGCGATAGAGAATGCGCAAATTCGGATTTGACGCCGTTGCCGAGACTTGGTTGCCGACACTTACGAAAACCGGAACGAAAAACCCCGGCACAATGGCCGGGGTTTGGAGTTTCGAAGGGTGCGGTCGGCCTTACTCGGCAGCGGCATCCTCGGCGGCGACACGCGCCTTATCACCGGCACCTTTCGCGGAGGTGTCGCGATCGACCAGCTCGATGATCGCCATCGGTGCCATGTCACCATAGCGGAAACCGGCCTTCAGAACACGCGCGTAACCACCGTTGCGGTCGGCGTAACGCGGTCCGAGGATGTCCATCAGCTTCGCGACGGCGTGATCCTGCTTCAGCTGAGCGTGGGCCAGACGACGACCGTGCAGGTCGCCCTTCTTGCCCAGCGTGATCAGCTTGTCGATGATCCGCTTCAGTTCCTTCGCCTTGGGCAGGGTGGTCTTGATCTGCTCATGCTCGATCAGGGACACAGCCATGTTCGCGAACATCGCCTTGCGGTGCTCGTGGGTCCGGTTGAGTTTGCGGTAGCCATTACCGTGACGCATATTTCTATTCCTTCTATACTTTTATGCTTTGTCCGGCGGTCCATGCGTGGTGGCCGCTCTCCTTGGGGCGTGATTGCCCAGTGGTGTATTCTAGCGACCTGCCCCGGATCGGGTCCGGGGCCGCTCGCGATGTCAGTGCCACGCCCCGGATCGGGTCCGGGGCAGTTCTGATCGGTTAACCGATCAGAACTGGTCTTCGTACTTCTTGGCCAGATCCTCGATGTTCTCCGGCGGCCAATCGACGATGTCCATGCCCAGGTGCAGGCCCATTCCGGTCAGCACTTCCTTGATCTCGTTCAAGGATTTACGGCCGAAGTTCGGCGTGCGCAACATTTCCGCTTCGGTCTTCTGGATCAGATCGCCGATATAGACAATGTTGTCGTTCTTCAGACAGTTCGCAGAACGGACGGACAGTTCCAGTTCGTCCACTTTCTTGAGCAGAAGCGGGTTGAACTCCAGATCATCCTCTTCCTCAGCGCGCGTCGCGGCCTCGGGCTCGTCGAAGTTGACGAAGACGTTGAGCTGGTCCTGAAGAATGCGGGCCGCATAGGCGATCGCATCATCAGGGGAAATCGAACCGTCGGTTTCGACGCTCAGGGTCAGCTTGTCATAGTCGAGCACCTGCCCCTCGCGGGTCGGCTCCACCTTGTAGCTGACCTTGCGCACTGGGGAGAACAGCGCATCGACGGAAATCAGGCCGATCGGAGCATCCTCGGGGCGGTTCTTGTCCGCCGCGACGTAGCCCTTGCCGTTTTCGACCGTCAATTCCATGTAGACGGAGGCACCATCGTCGAGGTGACAGATCACGTGGTCCTTGTTCAGAACCTCGATTCCCGCACTCTCGGAGATGTCTGCGCCCGTCACCAGACCCGGCCCCTTGGCGGAGATCGACAGACGCTTGGGTCCGTCCACTTCCATCGAGAGAGCAACGCCCTTGAGGTTCAGAACGATGTCTGTCACGTCTTCCCGAACGCCGGCCACGGACGAGAATTCATGCAGAACGCCGTCGATCTGCACGGATGTGATCGCGGCACCCTGAAGCGAGCTCATCAGCACGCGACGCAGCGCGTTGCCCAGCGTCAGGCCGAAGCCACGCTCCAGCGGTTCTGCCGATGCCGTCGCAAAGCGCTTGGGATCGTTGCCCGGCTTGATGTCGAGCCCGGAGGGGCGGATGAGCGCCTGCCAGTTCTTGTGGATCATCTAATATCCTCCATACCAGTTCCCTGCCGGATCCTTTGCCGGGAACACCCGAGGGATTCACCAAGTTCGAAGTCATCCATCGCAATGCTGGCTTCAAACGGGTTGGAGTGCGGGCAGGTCCTGCCTGCACGCACCCCAGATTCGATAGTGTCGCGGATCAGACGCGGCGGCGCTTCGGCGGACGGCAGCCATTATGTGCCATCGGGGTCACGTCACGGATCGCCGTGATGGTGAAGCCAACGGCAGCCAGGGCGCGCAGTGCGCTTTCACGACCGGAACCGGGCCCCTGCACTTCGACGTCGAGCGTGCGCATTCCATGCTCCTGCGCCTTGCGGCCAGCATCCTCGGCAGCAACCTGAGCAGCGTAAGGGGTCGATTTGCGCGATCCCTTGAAGCCCATGGTGCCCGACGAGGACCATGCAATCGCATTGCCCTGCGCGTCGGAGATCAGGATCTTCGTGTTGTTGAACGAAGAGTTCACGTGCGCGACGCCTGCCGAGATGTTCTTGGAGACTTTTTTCTTCGCGCGTACTTTTTCACGAGCCATGTCTAAGCCTCCTTATTTCTTCTTGCCGGCAATGGCCTTCGCGGGGCCTTTGCGGGTGCGGGCATTCGTGTGGGTCCGCTGACCGCGCACGGGCAGACCGCGACGGTGACGCAGGCCGCGATAGCAGCCCAGATCCATCAGACGTTTCACGTTCATCGAGTTTTCACGACGAAGATCACCCTCGACGGTGAAATTCGCGTCGATGTGCTCACGCAGTTTCAGGGCATCCGCATCGCTGAGCTCGTTGACGCGCGTCGTCGGCGCAATGCCGGTCGCTTCGCAAATCTCAACTGCGGAAGAACGGCCAATGCCGTGTACGTAGGTGAGAGCGATCTGCACCTGCTTGTTCGTCGGGATGTTAACGCCTGCAATACGCGCCAAGGATATTCTCCAGTCCGGTTGCGGTTCCGTGATCCCAGAACCTTTTTTCACAACGAAGGACCACCGTCATGATTGCCGATGGTCCGATAGAAAGATTCCGTGGAATCTGATTCTCCCACTCACGGGGAAGGCGCGCTTTATAGCGGACCTTCCCCGCACGTCAATACCTGAAGTTACAGACAAGGGGATCAGGCGCTCAACGCACCGTCCACACGCGCCTTGACCTCATCGATCGCACCCAGCCCGTCGATCGAGCGCAACTTGCCGTGGGCGTAGTAATAGCCGATCAGCGGCGACGTCTCGCGGTAATATGTCAGAAGCCGGTTGCGCATGGCGTCTTCGTTGTCATCCGCGCGCCGGGTAAATTCCGTACCGCCACATTTCACACATTTGCCATCCTCGGGGATCGGCCGGGTCTGATCGTGATAGACCTCACCACAGGTCGCGCAGGTCGCGCGCCCCGTGACCCGCGCGACGAGAGCGTCGTCGTTCACGCGCATCTCGATCACAGCCTGCAAAGTCTGACCCTGCTTCTCCAACAGCTCACCCAGGGCGTCGGCCTGCGCCAATGTGCGCGGGAACCCGTCGAAGATGAAGCCGTTGCCCCCCCCATCCGCGGTGAGACGTTCCTCGATCAAGCCGATGACGATTTCATCCGTGACCAGATCGCCACGCGCCATGACCTCGGCCACGCGGTTGCCCATTTCTGTGCCGGAGCTTTTGGCCGCCCGCAACATGTCCCCGGTCGAAAGCTGCACCAGTCCACGTTCCTCGACGAGGGTTCGGGCCTGCGTGCCCTTGCCCGCGCCCGGCGGTCCAAGCAAAATTATGTTCATCAGTGGCGTCCCAGTGGTTTTTTCTTGCGCGTACCTTTACCACCCAGCTTCGATTTTTCAATGAGGCTTTCGTATTGATGGGCAAGCATGTGGCTTTGAATCTGACTGACCGTATCCATTGAGACGGACACGACAATCAGCAACGACGTACCGCCGAAGTAGAACGGGACCGCCAGTTGCGAGATCAGCAGCTCAGGCAGCAGGCAAACGGCGACCAGATAGGCGGAGCCGATGACGAGCAGGCGCGATACGACATAATCCAGATATTCGGCAGTTCGCTTGCCGGGACGCAGACCGGGCACGAACCCGCCCTGTTTCTTTAGGTTGTCCGCGACATCCTCCGTCTTGAACGCCACGTTCGCCGTGTAGAAATACGCGAAGAACACGATCATGCCGCCGAAGAACAGCAGGTTCAGCGGTTGTCCACGCCCCAGATAGGCGGAGATGTAGCTCAGCACGCCCGAACCACCACCGGCCGAGAACGTGGCCACCGTCTGCGGCAGTAGCAGCAGCGATGAGGCAAAGATCGCCGGAATCACGCCGGCCGGGTTCAACTTGATGGGCAGGTGAGAGGACTCGCCGCCATACATCTTGTTGCCAACCTGGCGGCGCGGATACTGAATGTGAACCTTGCGCAGCGCCCGTTCCATGAAGACCACGAAGGCGATCACAACAACGGCCATGATGATCACACCGATGACGACACCCGCGCTGATGGCGCCGGTGCGTCCCGCTTCGAAAAACTGGGCAAGAGCGGCAGGAAGCTCCGCGATGATGCCGACGAAGATGATCAGCGAGATCCCGTTGCCGATCCCGCGAGCGGTAATCTGCTCGCCCAGCCACATCAGGAACATCGTGCCGCCGACAAGCGTGATGACGGTGGACGCGCGGAAGAACCAGCCCGGGTCGAGCGCAAGCCCCCCGGATTCCAGCCCAACAGCGATGCCGTAGCCCTGGAAGAGGGCCAGCAGGACGGTGCCGTAGCGGGTGTACTGGTTGATCTTGCGGCGCCCCTGCTCACCCTCCTTCTTGATCTGCTCCAGACGCGGCCACATCGAGGTGAGCAACTGAACGATGATCGAGGCCGAGATATACGGCATGATCCCCAGCGAGAAGACCGCCATCCGGCTGATCGCGCCGCCGGTGAACATGTTCACCATGCCGCCCAGCCCGGACTGCGCACTTTCGAAGAATTCGCGAAGCTGTACCGTGTCGATGCCGGGAACCGGAATATATGTCCCGACGCGATAGACGATGAGAAGTGCGAGGGCGAACAGGATGCGCTGTTGCAGCTCCTTGGCCTTGCCAAAGGTGCTCCAGCTCATGTTCGCGGCCATCTGTTCCGCTGCGGATGCCATCTGTGGCCCCTCCATGATTGCGCCGCCGAACCGGGATGGCTCAGGCGGCGCGAAAGTTCAGTGGTAGATGTAGAGGGCGCAGCACGCCCCCACAACCTTCATTCCGCCGACGCTTCGTCCGCTGCCGCAGCCGTGATCGTCACGGAGCCGCCAGCCTTCTCGATCGCCTCGACCGCACCCTTGGAGGCGCCGGTCACGTGCAGCTTGACGGCGGACGAGATCTCGCCCTTTGCCAGAACGCGCACACCGTCCAGCTTGCGACGCACCAGACCGGAGGCGATCAGTGCATCCTCATCAATGTCGCCCTTGATGTCCAGCTTGCCCGCGTCAGCGAACTTCTGGATCAGGCCGATATTGATGACGGCGTATTTTTTGGGGTTCGGCACGTTGAAGCCGCGCTTGGGCAGACGCTGGTAGAGCGGCATCTGGCCACCCTCGTAGCCATTGATCGCCACACCCGAGCGGGATTTCTGACCTTTGATACCACGGCCACCCATCTTGCCCTTGCCGGAGCCGGGGCCGCGACCGATGCGCTTCTTGTCTTTCGTCGCGCCAGGATTGTCGCGCAGTTCATTGAGTTTCATGTCGCTCTCCTATTGCCGGATACGCCCACCGAGCGAGAAACGGGGACCACGGCGTTGATAGATTCGATTCGGACCCGAAAGGTCATTGCAGGGCTATACGGAAGCTGTCGGGGAAGGGCAAGCGATGGGTTCTTCTCGACCAGCAATGGCAACAGATCGGACGCCGCACCCGAAGGTCGATCGCTTGCACTGGCCATCGCATCGCGACCGGCAGGGTTTCCCCAACCAGCCCCCGCATCCAGCCACCTGAACGGAAACGGGGCGACACATCAGTGTCGCCCCGCACATTCCGAATATCGAAAAGCAGCTTACGCCTTCTCTTCGACGATCTCCACCATGTGGGGGAGTTTCGCGATCATGCCGCGTACCGAAGGAGTATCCTCCAGTTCGCGGGTCTTGTGCATCTTGTTCAGGCCCAGACCCTTGAGGGTCGCGAGCTGATCCTTGGGGCGACGGATCGGGGAGCCGATCTGCTTGATGACGATGGTAGCCATGTCTTATGCCTCCACCGTCTCTTCGACGTCAGCAGGAGCTGCGTCGGGATTGCCCAGGATATCGCCGACCTTCTTGCCACGACGCTGCGCGACCTGACGTGGAGAGGACTCCTTGGTCAAACCGTCCAGCGTGGCGCGGATCATGTTGTAGGGGTTCTGCGACCCGGTGGATTTCGCCACCACGTCCTGAATTCCCAACATCTCGAACACGGCGCGCATCGGGCCGCCGGCGATGATGCCGGTACCCTGAGGAGCGGTCCGCATCACGACCTTGCCAGCGCCATGACGGCCCTGCATGTCGTGGTGCAGCGTCCGACCCTCACGCAGGGGCACACGGATCATCGAGCGCTTGGCGCTCTCCGTGGCCTTGCGGATTGCCTCGGGAACTTCCCGTGCCTTGCCCTTGCCGAAGCCGACGCGGCCCTTCTGGTCCCCTACAACGACGAGAGCTGCAAAGCCGAAGCGCTTACCACCCTTCACCGTCTTGGAAACCCGATTGATCGCAACGAGGCGATCGGCGAATTCCGGGTTCTCGTCGCGATCGCGACCGCCCCGGCGATTGTCTTCACGTGCCATTATCGCCTCCTCAGAACTTCAGGCCGCCCTCGCGGGCAGCATCCGCGAGTGCCTTGACTTTCCCGTGGAACAGGAAGCCACCACGGTCGAAATAGACGGTTTCGACGCCCTTTTCCTTCGCCCGCTCGGCAATCGCGGCGCCGACCTTCGCGGACGCTTCGACGTTATTCTTGCCCACGACACCCAGACCCGGCTCCAAGGTGGAGGCGGATGCAAGGGTCACTCCCTGAACGTCGTCGATGATCTGCACCGAGATGTTCTTGGACGAGCGGTGGACGCTCAGGCGGGGACGGCCATTCGCCGTCTTCCGCAGTTTGTTCCGGACGCGCAGGCGGCGCTTCTGGAACAGATCACGTTTGGAATTTGCCATGTGAAACGCTCCTTACTTCTTCTTGCCTTCCTTACGGAAGATAAATTCATCTTTGTATTTGATGCCTTTACCCTTGTAAGGTTCGGGTTTGCGCCATTCGCGGATATTTGCCGCGACCTGCCCGACCAATTGCTGATCGGACCCCTCGACGGTGAGTTCGGTCGGCTTGGACGCCGTAACCGTAACACCCTCGGGGATCTCGAAGTCCACGTCGTGGCTGTAGCCGAGCGACAGTTTCAGGACCTTGCCCTGAACTGCGGCACGATAACCAACGCCGTTGATTTCGAGTTCTTTCTTGAAGCCGGTGGTGACACCCTGCACCAGGTTCGCAACCTGGGTACGGGACATTCCCCACTGCTGCCGTGCGCGCTTGGACTTGCCACGCGGCATGACAGAAACGGCGTTCTCCTCGATCCGCAAATCGATATCGTCGGTTGCGGTGAAGGAACGGACGCCCTTCGGCCCCTTTACTTCGATCGTCTGACCCGAAACGGTAGCGCTGACGCCACCGGGAAGGTCGATCGGTTTTTTCCCGATACGAGACATTGTCTACCCTTCCTTAAAATACGGTGCAGAGCACTTCGCCACCAACATTGGCGGAACGTGCCTGCGCGTCGGACATAACGCCACGCGGGGTGGAAACGATGGCCACGCCGAGGCCCTGACGGACCTGCGGAATTTCCTTGACGCCCGAATACACGCGACGACCGGGGGTCGAAACGCGCTTCAGCTCCCGGATGACCGGGGCGCCGTCAAAATATTTCAGCTCGATGCGCAGGGCCGGATGGCCGTCTGCACCGGTAATCGCCTCGTAGCCGCGGACATAGCCCTCGGCAACCAGAACGTCGAGCACCCAGGCGCGAACCTTGGACGCGGGCGAAACCACGGAGGTCTTGCCGCGCATCTGCGCATTGCGAATGCGGGTCAGCATATCGCCGAGAGGATCGTTCATAGACATATCAAATCCTCCTTACCAGCTGGACTTAACCATGCCGGGGATCTGCCCGATCGAGGCATAATCCCGCAGCGCGATCCGGCTCATCCGCAGCTTACGATAGTAAGCGCGCGGGCGACCGGTAATTTCGCAGCGGTTGTTGAGACGGGTGGGCGACGAGTTGCGCGGCAGCTTTGCAAGCTCCATACGCGCCTTGAACCGCTCGGAGCGATCCAGGGACTCATCATTTGCACGGGCTTTCAGCTCCGCACGCTTATCGGCATATTTGGCAACGAGACGCTCGCGCTTCTTCTGCCGCTCGATCATGGATTTCTTCGCCATATCTTGTCTCCGCGGCTCAGCTGGTGAAGGGCATGTTGAATTGCTTCAACAGCGCTCTGGCTTCGGCATCGGTCTTTGCGTTGGTGCAAATCACGATATCCATTCCCCACATCTGATCGACCTGGTCGAAATTGATCTCGGGGAACACGATGTGCTCTTTCAGGCCCATGGCATAGTTGCCACGACCGTCAAAGCTCTTGCCGGAAACGCCACGAAAATCGCGCACGCGCGGCAGAGCCACGTTCACGAGACGGTCCATGAAGTCATACATGCGGTCGCCACGGATCGTGACCTTGACACCCAGGGGCATCTCTTCACGCACCTTGAAACCCGCGATGGATTTCTTGGCCTTGGTGATGACCGGCTTCTGACCTGCGATCTTCATCAGATCGTCATGCGCTGCCTTGATCTTCTTGGAGTCGGCAACCGCCTCACCAACACCCATGTTCAGGACGATCTTGTCCAGACGCGGGATCATCATGTCGTTCTTGTAGGAAAACTCTTCCTTCAAGGCCGCACGGATGGTGTCACGGTACAGCGTCTTGAGACGCGGGGTGTAAGTCGCTGCATCAAGCATTGATCGTCTCCCCGGATTTCTTTGCGAAACGCACCTTCTTGCCGTCTTCCATGCGGAAACCGACGCGGGTTGCGCCACCATCCTTGGGATCGACGAGCGCGAGGTTGCTCAGCTGGATCGGCGCCTCTTTCGAGATGCGGCCGCCCTGCGTGTCCTGCGTTTGACGGGTGTGGCGGATCGCGACGTTGATGCCAGAAACGACAGCCTTGCCGGCCTGCGGCATCACTTGGGTGATCTCACCCTCGCGGCCCTTGTCCTTACCGGCAAGCACGACGACCTTGTCGCCTTTGCGGAGTTTGGCAGCCATCTTACAGCACCTCCGGTGCGAGCGAGATGATCTTCATGAAGTTCTTGGCGCGCAGCTCACGCACAACCGGTCCGAAGATCCGGGTGCCGACGGGCTCGCCTGCCGTGTTCAAGATCACCGCGGCGTTGCGGTCAAAACGGATAGCCGTGCCGTCCTCGCGACGAACTTCCTTGGCTGTGCGAACGACGACGGCCTTGCGGACGTCACCCTTCTTTACACGGCCCCGAGGAATCGCCTCTTTCACGGACACGACAATGATGTCGCCGACGGAAGCGTACTTACGCTTGGACCCGCCGAGAACCTTGATGCACTGAACCCGGCGCGCGCCGGAGTTGTCAGCAACATCCAGGTTTGTCTCTACCTGAATCATAGGTTGTCTCCCGACCTGTGGGGATTATCCCCACGGTTTCGTTGATGTCGGTTATTCGGCGGACGCGGCTGCGTCTTCCAGAACTTCCCAACGTTTCGTCTTCGAACGCGGCGCACATTCGATGATGCGAACCGCATCGCCGACCTTGTACGTGTTGTTCTCGTCGTGCGCCCGGTACTTCTTGGACGAACGGATCACCTTGTGAAACAGCGGGTGCGTGGTCGAGCGGCCAACCTGTACGGTGATGGTCTGCTCGTTCTTGTCGCTGGTCACGACGCCAGAGAGAATACGCTTAGGCATCGATCACTCCTCGCCAGCCGCGGCAGCGGCTTTCTGATTCAATACGGTCTTCACGCGCGCGACGTCACGACGGACGGTGCGGATACGTGCGGTGTTTTCCAACTGGCCCGTGGCCCCCTGGAAGCGGAGGTTGAAGGCCTCCTTTTTCAGCGCGACGAGCTGATCCTTCAGCTGGTCAGGCGTCTTGTCTCGCAATTCAGCGGCGTTCATGCCGTCTTCCTTTCAAACATCACCGGAGTGCCCAAAATCGGGTGACACTGATTCCGGTGGATTCAATGATTGAGCGGCCCGCATAGACCCCTTCCCCCCTCAGTGCAAGTCCTTAGTCCCGAATGACAGGGTGTCCCACGCGGCGGGGGGGCTAACGGGGGTAGAAACAGAAAAGCCCCGGCTTGTACCGGGGCTTTCCAAAAATCGGATCGTCGAGACGACTTACCAGTCTTCACGCTCGATGAAGCGGCATTTGACCGGCAGCTTCATCGCGGCGAGGCGCAGGGCCTCACGAGCGATCGGCTCGGAAACACCGTCGATCTCGAACATGACGCGGCCCGGCTTGACCTTGGCTGCCCAGTAATCGACCGAACCCTTACCCTTACCCATCCGGACTTCGGTGGGCTTCGACGTGACGGGCACGTCGGGGAAGATGCGGATCCAGACCCGGCCCTGACGCTTCATGTGGCGCGTCATGGCACGACGGGCTGCCTCGATCTGACGGGCAGTGACGCGCTCGGGCGTCGTTGCCTTCAGACCGAACTGGCCGAAGTTCAGTTCGGAGCCACCCTTGGCATTGCCATGAATGCGGCCCTTGAACTGCTTACGAAATTTCGTGCGCTTTGGCGAAAGCATGTGTTCTCTCCTTCACGCGGCTCAGCGGTCGCGACCGCCGGGACGACCACCAGGGCGGCCACCGGATTGCAGTTCTTCGTGACGACGATCACGCGCGGACGGATCGTGATCCATGATCTCACCTTTGAAGATCCAGACCTTGATGCCGATGATGCCGTAGGCGGTCTTGCCCTCGACATGTGCGTAATCGATATCGGCCCGCAGGGTGTGCAGGGGCACGCGGCCCTCACGATACCATTCGGTCCGCGCGATCTCCGCGCCGCCCAGACGACCGGCTGCGTTGATCCGGATGCCCAGGGCACCCATGCGCATGGCGTTCTGGACTGCACGCTTCAACGCACGACGGAACGAGACACGACGCTCAAGCTGCTGGGCGATGTTCTCCGCGACCAGACGCGCGTCGATCTCCGGCTTGCGGACCTCGACGATGTTCAGGTGCAGTTCGCTGTCGGTCAGCTTCGCAAGTTCCTTGCGCAGCGTCTCGATGTCAGCACCTTTTTTACCGATGATCACACCAGGCCGCGCGGCATGGATGGTCACGCGGCACTTGCGGTGAGGACGCTCGATGATGATCCGGCTGATGCCAGCCTGATTCTGGTTCTTGTGGATATACTCACGGATCTTGATGTCTTCGTGCAGAAGCCCACCGTAATCCTTCGTATCCGCATACCAGCGGCTGTCCCAAGTACGGTTGATCTGCAGGCGCAGACCGATTGGGTTGATTTTATTTCCCATTAGGCTTGCTCCTCGACTGCGCCGACCTGGCGAACCTTGATCGTGACCTGGCTGAACGGCTTCAGGATCTTGCCGAAGCGGCCACGTGCCCGCGGACGTCCGCGCTTCATGACCATCGTCTTACCGACATATGCCTCAGCAACGACCAGTTCGTCCACGTCGAGACCGTGGTTGTTCTCAGCGTTGGCGATGGCGGACTGAAGGCATTTCTTCACATCTGCCGCGATCCGCTTCTTGGAGAAGGTCAGATCGACCAGCGCCTTGTCGACGGGCTTGTTGCGGATCATCTGAGCCACAAGGTTGAGCTTCTGCGGCGAGGTGCGCAACATCGAGCTGATCGCGATCGCCTCGTTATCCGCGGCGCGGCGGGGGTTCTTTGTCTGTCCCATGATTACTTCCGCTTCGCTTTCTTGTCCGCCGCGTGACCGTAATAGGTCCGCGTGGGCGAATACTCACCGAATTTCTGGCCGATCATATCCTCGGTCACGTTGACCGGGATGTGCTTCTTGCCATTGTAGACGCCGAAGGTCAGACCCACGAATTGGGGCAGGATCGTCGAACGACGGGACCAGATCTTGATGACCTCATTGCGACCGGATTCCCGCGATTTCTCAGCTTTCTTGAGAACGTAGGAATCGACGAACGGGCCTTTCCAGACTGAACGTGCCATGTGTCAGGCCTCCTTATTTCTTACGCTGGTGGCGCGACCGCAAGATATACTTGTCAGTCGTTTTGTTGGTGCGGGTGCGTGCACCCTTGGTCGGCTTGCCCCACGGGGTCACCGGGTGACGACCACCCGAAGTCCGGCCTTCACCACCACCATGCGGGTGATCGATCGGGTTCATGACGACACCACGGACAGAAGGACGGATGCCCTTGTGCCGGTTGCGGCCCGCTTTACCCAGGTTCTGGTTCGAGTGGTCGGGGTTGGAAACCGCACCCACCGTCGCCATGCATTCCTGACGCACCAGGCGCAGCTCGCCCGAGGACAGGCGCAACTGCGCGTAGCCACCATCACGACCGACGAACTGAGCGTAGGAGCCCGCAGCACGTGCGATCTGACCGCCCTTGCCCGGCTTCAACTCGATGTTGTGAACGATCGTACCGATGGGCATGCCGGTGAAGGGCATCGCATTGCCCGGCTTCACGTCGACCTTCTCACCCGCGACGACCATATCGCCAACGGCGAGGCGCTGCGGTGCCAGCACGTAGGCCTGCTCACCATCGGTGTATTTCAGGAGGGCGATGAACGCCGTCCGGTTGGGATCATACTCGATCCGCTCCACTGCCGCGGACACGTCGAACTTGCGACGCTTGAAATCCACGATCCGGTAGAGACGCTTCGCCCCGCCGCCCTTGCGGCGCATGGTGATCCGTCCGGTATTGTTCCGGCCGCCGTTCTTCGTCAGACCCTCGGTGAGGGATTTGACGGGGCGACCTTTCCAAAGCTCCGAACGGTCGATCAGAACCAGCCCGCGCTGGCCAGGCGTTGTCGGCTTATACGACTTCAATGCCATCTTGCTGTCATCCGTTTGCTTCGTCTTGAAAATTGCACGGCCCCCGCCGCGTGGGCGAGGGCCGTGAGTCGTTGCTCTCTAGCAGAGGTCCAACTCAGAGGCCAGTGCTGACGTCGATGGAATTACCTTCCTCCAACGTCACATATGCCTTCTTCACGTCCTTGCGGGTGCCGAGGCGACCGCGGAACCGCTTGACCTTGCCTTTGGTGACGGTGGTGTTGACCGTCTTCACCTTGACGTTGAACAGACCTTCGACCGCTTCTTTGATCTGGGGCTTGTTCGCGTCGATCGCCACTTCGAAAACCACCGCATTGGCCTCGGAGGCCAGCGAGCTTTTTTCCGTGATGATCGGACGACGAATCACGTCGTAGAGTTCTGCCTTGGCGCTCATTTCAGTCGAGCCTCCAGTGCTTCGACGCCCGCCTTGGTCAGAACCAGCGTATCCTTCTTGAGGATATCGTACACGTTGGCACCGATGCTCGGCAGAACGTCGAGGGTTTCAATGTTGCGCGCTGCGCGGGCGAAGTTGTCGTCCACGTCCGCACCGTCGATGATCAGCGCGCGCTTCCAGCCCAGCTTGTTCAGACGCTTGGACAGCTCGGCCGTCTTCGCTTCCGTCATTGCCGCGCTTTCGATCACGACCAGCTCACCGGCCGTCATCTTGGCGCTGAGCGCGTGACGCAGGCCCAGCTTGCGGAACTTCTTGGTCAGATCGTGACCGTGGCTGCGCGGGGTTGGGCCCTTGTAGACACCACCCTTGCGGAAGATCGGCGCCTTGCGGGAACCGTGACGTGCGCCGCCGGTGCCCTTCTGACGATAGATCTTCTTGGTCGAGTAGCTGACCTCCGAACGACCCTTGACCGAGTGCGTACCCTGCTGGGCACGTGCACGCTGCCAACGAACCATGCGGTGCAGAATGTCTGCGCGCGGCTCCAGCCCGAAGACGGAATCGTCCAGCTCGATCGAGCCTGCCGAACCGGCATCGAGGTTGATTACGTCGAGTTTCATTTGTCCTCACCCCCTTCTTCAGGTGCGGCGTCCTCAGTCGCGGCTTCCGCCTCGGCTGCTTCGATCGCGGCCTGCTCCTCAGCGGCGGCTGCC
>OLHK01000059.1_pt1 | contig 42231 bp, 40 predicted proteins | sample 1609371 | NCBI WGS metagenome assembly OLHK01 (sample SAMN05416779, study PRJEB24817) | seawater metagenome | isolation source: Sea water | place: Canada:Atlantic | collected 2013-11
CGAGATTTCTGCCTGTCTCGTGGGCTCGGAGATGTGTATAAGAGACAGAGATATATACAACAAACCTTTAATGGAACTGCTTTACGAAGCAGCAACAGTACATAGAAAGCATCACGACCCAAATACGGTTCAGGTTTCTACGTTATTGTCTATTAAAACAGGTGGATGTCCAGAGGATTGTGGATATTGCCCTCAAGCTGCACGTTACCATACTGATATTGAGGGAAACGATTTAATGACTGTTCAGCAAGTAAAAGCGCAGGCTTTACGTGCTAAATCATCGGGAAGTTCTCGTGTTTGCATGGGAGCTGCATGGAGAAATGTAAAAGATGGACCAGAATTCGATCAAGTTTTAGAGATGGTACGTACCATTAATAAACTAGAAATGGAAGTATGTTGTACGCTTGGTATGGTTACCGAAAATCAAGCGAAACGTTTAGCTGAAGCCGGACTTTATGCTTACAACCATAATTTAGATTCTTCAGAAGAATATTATAAAGAAGTAATTTCTACACGTGGATTTGAAGACCGATTAGAAACTATAGATAATGTTCGCAAAACCAATGTTACCGTTTGTTCTGGTGGAATTATAGGCATGGGAGAAAAAGAGGAAGATAGAGCCGGAATGCTTGTGGCACTTTCAACTTTAAATCCACAACCAGAATCTGTACCAATTAATGCTTTAGTTGCCGTTGAAGGAACACCATTAGAAGAGCAAGAACCAATTTCAATTTGGGATATGTTGCGTATGGTAGCAACCACACGTATCGTTATGCCAGAAACGCAAGTACGTTTGTCAGCTGGTAGAACCCAAATGACGCGCGAAGGTCAAGCTATGTGTTTCTTCGCTGGAGCCAATTCAATCTTTGCAGGAGATAAATTATTGACCACACCAAATCCTGATGTTAGTGAAGACATGGAAATGTTTAAACTACTGGGATTAAATCCGCAAAAGCCATTTATCAAAAAAATGCAGCCTACTTCAGTTGAAGCTCAAGATTCAAAATATCAACCCTTAGGAGAAAAACCCAAATGGTCGCGTCCAGATCATAAAATTGAACGCAACGAAGATGCCAAACAAAAAGCAAAGGTTTTAAAATGATTCCATAAACTTCGTTTTATATTATACTTTGTTTGGTAACGTTTTCTTAACTTTGCTCATTAAATTTTTTAACTTTTGAAATTAAATCTTCAACAAATTCCTCGCGTTGAAACCATAACAAAAGAGGATTTCATTAAACATTTCTTTAAACCACAAAAACCTGTGGTTATTGAACGTTTTATTGAAGATTGGCCTGCATATTCTAAATGGAATTTAGAGTACATAAAAGAGGTTGCCGGTAATAAAACCGTACCCTTGTATGATGATAGACCAGTAGATTATGAAGATGGCTTTAATGAGCCACATGCCAAGATGAAGATGAGCGATTATGTAGATCTTCTAAAACGAGAACCTACAAAATTCAGGATTTTTCTTTGGAATATTCTAAAGGAAGTTCCTCAACTTCAAAAGGACTTCAACTATCCAGATTTTGGATTAAAACTTATGAAAAGACTGCCCATGTTATTTTTTGGTGGCAAAGACTCTCATACGTTTATGCATTACGATATTGATTTGGCCAATATTTTCCATTTTCATTTTGAAGGAAAAAAACAATGTATCTTATTTGACCAAAAACAAAACAAATACCTTTACAAAGTACCTCATGCACTCATTACAAGGGAAGATATTGATTTTTCTAACCCAGATTTTGAAAAATGGCCAGCTCTAAAACATGCCAAAGGTTGGATTTGTGATTTAAGCCATGGAGAAGTTTTGTATATGCCTGAAGGTTATTGGCATTACATGAAATATATAACTCCCGGATTTTCAATGAGCCTTAGAGCAATTGCCCGAAATCCTAAAAACCTAGGGAAAGCAGTTTACAATGTCCTTATAATGCGAAGTATAGACAATATAATGCGACGCATCAAAGGTCAAAAATGGATAGATTGGAAAAATAAAAAAGCCATTGAAAACACCAATCGTTTCGTTTAATTTTCAGCGTATAAAAACGGTTTTCTATTTGTATATTTGCCAACATTTTTAAAACAGAAAATATGAAAAAATTACTTTTAATAGCAGCTTTGTTTACTTATGGGTTTAGTAATTCTCAAGCTTTTACTGGTGCAGGTGACAATAAATTTCAAGTTGGTGCTAACCTTCAAGACGAAGCTACTGGTATTAACGTCAGTTACGATTATGGTTTAGGAGAAAATATTTCCGTAGGTGTTTCTTCAACTTATTCATTAGGTATAAATGATCGATTGGATGCTGATTTCGGAGATCGTTTCGATTTAAAAGCAAGGTTTAATGCAAACATTGGTAACGTTTTAAATATTGATGAAAATTTTGATTTATATCCTGGTTTAAACCTAAGCCTTAAAAACTTTGGTGGCCACGTTGGAGCTCGTTATTTCTTTTCTGATGGATTTGGAATTTATACAGAAGCGAATTTTCCATTAGCTAAGTATAGTGATGATAAATCTGAGATAGGATATTACATACATAATCAATTTACATTAAATATAGGAGTTAGTTTTAATCTCTAAGACGATTTAAAAACACAGAAAAAAGCCTTTTCGTTTTGTAACGAAAAGGCTTTTTTTATAGATATTCATTAAGCTTTTCATACACTAAATTAGATTCCCAGCCTCTGTAAAGTAAATAATCGGCCACCTTTTTTTTCCTTTTGTAAGGATGTTTTTCTTTTACTTGTGCAATACGCTTTTGGATCAATTGGTCTAAGGTTTCGTAATACTCACCCAACTCTATTTCCTTAAGAGCTCTATCCACACTATATTTTGAAATCTCCCTAAATTTCAACTCTCGCACCAAGCGGTTTTTACCCCATTTTTTTATTCTGAATTTACCTCTCACAAAAGATTTTGCAAAACGTTCTTCATTAAGATAATTCTGCTGTATTAAATGCACCATAATTTGATCAATCGCTTCAGGAATCATTCGCATTCCCTTTAGCTTGATTCTCACATCCTTATGGCAACGCTCTTGATAAGCACAGTAGTTTTCCAATTTTTTTTGCGCTTCATCGACAGTATATGTTTTTTGTAGATTCAAGTTGCTAAAATATAACATTTTATCGCATCTTTATAGTGGTATGGTTACCAAATAAAAGATAGCCTAGCTTCAAATTAATCCAAAATATCATTCCCTCATGATAAAAAAATACTTGTCCCTTATCTTTCTTTTTTGTTGTTTTTGTTTTGGTTTAATTGGTTATTCTCAATGTTCGGATTTATTTATTTCTGAATACATCGAAGGATCAAGCAGTAATAAATATATTGAAATATATAACCCTACAAATGCTACAGTTACTTTAACAGAGGTTTACGATCTACAAATTTTCTCAAATGGTTCAAATACAGCTAATCAAACTATAGCACTTAGTGGTAATATTTCAGCTTTTGATGTTTTTCTAATTGCTCATCCTTCAGCAGATTTAATCATATCTCCAGACCAAACTGGAAATTTAAACTTTAATGGAAATGATGCTGTTGTTCTACGGAACGATAATATAAATATAGATGTGATTGGACAAATTGGGTTAGATCCAGGTACTGAATGGACAGGCACAACTTGCACACAAGGTACACAGGATGGAACTTTGGTACGAAATAGTGCTGTTCAATCTGGAGATGCAGATGGAAGCAATGTTTTTAACCCTGATACTGAATGGACTTGCTTTGCTGAAGATGATATTTCTGATTTAGGCTCACACACAAGCACTTGCCTCGCAAGCAACGAAATTCAGTTACAATTACCACTTGGTACAGATATAGCGTGTGGCTATACGAATGACTTTGGTACTCAAAACATAGGCTTTAATTCAGATGTGATTGTTAGAATACAAAATACAGGAACTTTAGATTTAGATATTACAGATTTATCATTTGCAACTGGCACTAATTTTACTTTAGTTGGCACACCTGCAGTACCATTTAGTATTGCTGGTGGTGCTTTTCAAGATATAACCGTTAGGTTTACACCTGATGCTTTAGGGCTCTTTAATAACAGTCTTACCATAACAAATACAGATTCTAATGAAGGGTCTTGTTTGATAAATTTGCAAGGAGAAGGAACAACCACTTGTGAAACAACTACAGAAATAATAGCTGCTCAAGATTTTGAGTCTGCGGTTTCTGATACGTGGAATTACACAGCTAATCATGCTGAAACACCTAACTTTTGGTTTGTTACTAACAGTTTAGGGCCAATTGCAGCGGCTCAAAGCAACACAAACTTTTGGGGAATAACAGACTTGGAGAGAGCTGGACACGAAAACCAAACACATGAATTAATTTTTGATCCTATTGATGTATCTGCTTTTTCTAACGTAGAATTATCTTTTTATTATTACACTGAGGATGTAGATAGTTCCGACGAATTGGACTATGAAATATCTTATGATGGAATACCACAAGGACGAAGTGACATTTCTGCTAATACATCTTCTTGGGCAAATATTACCGTAAACATACCTGACAATGTAAATAATGTTGGTATTATTTTTTATCCTGAAATAGATGCTGGACCAGGTTCTGGATCTGGTTTTGATCAAATTGGCATTGACAATATATCACTCACATCAACCAATCTTACCAAAGCAACTTGGGACGGTACCAATTGGAACTGGAATGATGGCACTGCACAAAATACTTTACCAACTTTGGCCACAACGGTTGTTATTGAGGGTAATTACGACACTTCTGTCGGTGGTTTTCAAACAAGCTTTAGTGCTTGTAGTTTAACCATAAACACTTCTGCAACGTTAAGAATTGCAAATGATACATTTATAGAAATACAAAACGATATTATTTCTAATGGAAATATTACTGTAGAAAGCGCGGGTTCTGTTGTACAAATTAATGATTCTGCAAACACCATAGCTAATGGTATAGTCACTGTTCAAAAAATGACAACAGTTTTAAATAGCTCCCAAGAATATACATACTGGAGTTCACCTGTTACTTACGAAACCATTGAAAACACTTTTGCTAATGTGTCTCAAAATAGACGATTTTTGTTCAATGCCGCAAATTTTGTGGATTTACAAAGTGAAATTGGTAATTCAGGTACTTTTATTTCTGGACAGGATGATATTGATGATGACAATAATGCTTGGCAATTCGCTTCAGGTACCATGATACCTGGAGTCGGTTATGCAACATTTGCAGCATCTTTTGGAATGTTTCCTGCTGCTCAGCAATTTACCTTTTTAGGCGCATTTAATAACGGTATAATACAATCCCCAATTATAAATAATAGCTCAGGTGCTTATAATGATTGGAACTTTATTGGTAACCCATACCCTAGCGCCATAGATACTAACGTGTTCTTTTCAGTAAATTCTGGCATTGTAAATAATATCTATTTGTGGAACCATGCTACCCCTGCAGATTCAAATGCTACGGGTAGCCAAGTTCAAAATTTTTCTAGTGCAGATTATGCTGTAATCACAGCAAGTGGAGTAAATACTGCCGGAGGGGATTTATCATTAATTCCTGATAATTTTGTTCCTTCTGGACAAGGGTTTTTCATAGAAGCGATGAGTGGAACAAATATTACTTTCAACAATTCAATGAGAGTTACAAGTAATAATAGTCAATTTTTTAGAGGAACTAACTCACTCAACAAGCAAGTCCTATGGATTAATTTAAGATCAGACAATGGAGTTGCTCAACAGATCGCTGTTGCTCATATAGAAGGAGCTACTGATGGTGATGATGGCACTTATTATGATGTTAAACGTAATGAGTCAACAACTACTTTTGCTACAATCTTCTCAACTATAATTGGAAGTGATAAGAAATTAGTAGTTCAAGGTAAAGCTCCAAGCAGTTTAGATAGTGATGAAGTAATAACATTAGGTTTTAATACATCCATCGATGTTGCCACTTTATATACTATATCCATAGCGCAGTTTGAAGGTAGTTTCTTAAATGCCAATAACATCTATTTAAAAGACAATTTGCTTAATATTATCCACAACCTAAAAGATTCAGATTACAATTTTACTTCAGAAGTTGGTGAATTCAATGATCGTTTTGAGATTGTATTTAGAGCCGATGTGCTTTCAGTCAATGACAACCAAATTAAGCCAAGTCAATTGACGCTTGTAGAATTACCGAATGGAAATGTTGAGATTAGTGTAAATCAAAATGTAACAATTAAAAATGTTGAAATATTGGATATTACTGGCAGACAGATTTATAGGCTTACAGGGAATAATTCTACGGAAGTTTATAACTTATCCAAACTTAGCAAAGCGACTTATATTGCTAGAGTGACCTTATCTAATGGGCAAACCATTACTAAGAAGGCGATTAAACAGAACTGATTTTAAAGTTTTTCTTGAAACAAAAAACTTAAAAAATCTCATCAAACCGATGAGATTTTTTACAATGTATATTTTACAGCTACTATTAAATTTCTTCCTGCTGCAGAAATCCCAGAGGAATAGGTTCTGTAGCGTTGGTCTGTAATGTTTTCTAAACTTGCAGTGAGAGTAAAATGATCCGTAAGATTGTAGCGTGTCCTCAGGTTAATTGTGTGCCAGGAAGGTGCGTAAGGGTTTCCGTTTTCATCAGCTGCATAGATATAGTCCTTTTCGGTTTCTGAAGGTGCCAATTGGTTAAATGACAACTCATTGTTGTAAACCAAAAATGCATCTAGTTGCAGTTTCTCTTTTTCCCATATAAAATGTGTTCGTCCAAAATTTGGGGCAACATGCCTTATGGGTACTTCAACTCCATTGTTTTCTTCGGTTCCTCCTATAACATTGTATTGAGAACGTAATTTAAAATACTCAGAAAAATTAACCTCAACACCAGCTTCTAAACCATAAATCCAGGCTTTTGATGCATTTTGAATGGCTTGTACGTTACTCAATTCGCCATCATATTCAATCTCGGTTTCACCATTTAATTCAAAATTCCTTCGGATTAAAGCATTGTCTAAAAAGGTATAATAGGTTGCTAAATCTAAAATAACTTTCTCATCAAAATTCAACTTTAAACCTAATTCACCTCCGTAGGCATATTCAGCTTTTAAATTTTTGTTTGGCACTACTACTGAGCCTGGCTCACTGTCAAATACCTTACCTACATCATCAATATTTGGGGCTCTAAATGCTGTGGAGGCATTTAATTTCCATTGTATCATATTACTTGGCGACCAAGTTATACCTGCAGTGCCTGTTAACGCTCCCGTATTTATTTTTGCTTCATCAAAAGGTAAGTTTAAAAATACATTGCTCTCAGTGAAATCTGCATTTATAATCACTTGGTTATATCTTAAACCAGATTGAAACACAAATTTGGGATTGGGTTTATATTTTAAACTGGCATAGCCTGCAATAGATTGCCATGTAGATCCATCAGGATATCGGGTAAGGTTTGGCGCAGTAGTGTTGGTTTCAATATTTTTTTCAAAACCTTCAGAGCCAATATTATTATATAAATATTCTAAACCATAAAATAGTGATGTTTTAGAACTTGCTTTTTTCTCTAAATCCAAGTTGAATGATATGGCATCAACACTTTCGGATCTTACCTCACGGATTTCGGACTGAAAATCCCTATCCATTCTACTTTCTTTAAAATTTTGATATGCCAAAGTAGTTTGGATTTTGTCATAAAGGTTAGAGCTACTACTGGTTTTGGTAAGTTGTAAATTTACCATAAACCACTCTTGCGGACCGTAGTTCCATTCTGCAGAACGCAGTGTTTCTCCACGAGGTCTTATCAATCTGTCGTATCTAGGGTAATCTGATGTTGTTGAATAATAGAGTCCGAAATCAAAATTCAGGTTATCAGATGGCTCGTACCTTACTTTCTGCATTAAATTAATTTGGTTATAGCCTGTTGGCACCTGAACGTTAGGGTTGGGATTTGACACCATAACATCCTCTCCATTCTCTCTTATCACATATTCTGGTCTTAAATACTCGTCAGGACCATTGCTTCCCATTCTTAAGTCATCAAAATCGGTATAGCTTACGCTTGTTAAAAATGCCCATTTTTTATAGCCTAAATTAAAATCAAAATGTCCTGTTTTTTCATTATTTGCAGTGGCATATCGAGCTAAAGCATTCGTGCTAAGAAATAATTCATCCTTATAAGACAGCTGTGGTTTTTTGGTATAAAAACTCATTACACCACCTATTGCGTCACTTCCATAAACAACAGAACCTGCTCCAAGTGTCACTTCCGTATTTTGAATAGAAAAAGGATCTATTGAGATTACATTCTGAAGATTCCCACCTCTAAAAATAGCATTGTTCATCCGCACTCCATCTATAGTAATTAACAATCTGTTTGTAGAAAACCCTCTAATTATTGGACTACCACCTCCCAATTGGCTTTTTTGAATGTAAATATTGCCTGTGTTTTCTAATAAATCTGCACTGGTCTGTGGGTTAGCAAAAGCTATGTCTTTAGCATTGAGACTAACTATAGTCTGTGGAATATCTTTTTTACTTTGTTCAAATTTTGAAGCTGAAATCACAATTTGTTTAAGATCTTCTACATTGGGTTGTAAATAAACAATGTAATTATTCTGTTTAATTTCTGCTTTTTTGAGGTGAAGCTTTTGATATAAAAAATTCTGGAAATAAATAGTTTCATTGATGTTGAAAATGTCTATTTCTACTTTTCCGTTTAAATCCGTTACTAAGAATTTTGTTTTTTTTAAATTATACAATGCCACACCAGGCAATGGTTCATTAGTTGATTGCTCTAAAACCGTTACCGTTTGCCCAAAGGATAACTGTAAAGAAAAGAATAAAAAAATAGATAGAATTGTGTACTTCACTTATAAACTTTTCGTAATTAAAATTATTTGGTAATTGCTTAATGAAACACGTCATTAAGCACTTGTAAGGATTTTGGTTTTTTAAATCCGCCCAAATGTAATTCAAAATAATACAATAGCATATTTAAAAACTCTTGTCGTTGTTTTGCATTTATTTTGATTGAATTAAGTGCATCAAAATTTATGCCCAATAGCTGTTTTAGCAGTATTAAATTATATCCTGAAATTGAATAAATATCGTTATTTGAAGATTCAAAAACTCCCGATTGAAGGTTGAAATAAGGTTTGTCACTGTTTAAAGTTTCGGGTTGAAATCCCAAATAGCGCGTTAACTTTAGCAGAAATAAAAGGTGGAAATTTGAAAAATTATCATCTTCATCAAGGTATAGTAATGCAGTTTCAAGATAGTTGAATAATCCTTCGTTTTTTTCCTCTTCTTTAAGGACGTTAGATAGTATTTCTGAGAGAAACAACACAATTGCGCTTTTATAAATATTGGTGTGAAGACTTTGGTAAATGTAATTTGGTTTTACTTCTTTTATAAAATGAAGGGATTGATTGGGTTTGTAATTCTCCTCAATTTGAAGTTGTGACAGCTCTTGAAAATAGACCGTTTTTGCTTGGCTTTTTTTAGACTTAAAAACACCCCTCAATAAATAGCTTACCAAACCTCGTTGTTGGGTGTAACATTTTACAATAAGGTCGTTATCCCTATATTTTAATTTGGAAAGAACAATACTATTGTTTTTGGTAAGCATAGCGCATTTATCTTACAATAAGAACTTTGAGAACTTTGGTTTCAAAGGAGTCTAAATCTGAAATCATAATGAGATAAACACCTGTCCTTACAACTGAGTTAGCTAAATTTTTACCGTTCCAAATAGCAGTACCTCCATCAATTGCAAAATTATAGCCAGCACTTGAACTTCTTTGGTTGATATTAGATTGGGCTTCTGCAACAAGATTTCCTTCAATATCTGTTATTTTAATATTTACATCCTCTGTTAAGCCACTTACTTTTATGCCTTTGTTAATGTCATTTAAATTATTGAAACCCAAAACATCATATTCTGGCCTCACGGGATTAGGATAAACAAAAGCGTCCTCTAAAGTTTCTTTTGGGCCAGAACCACCAGCTTTAAATGCCACTAACCCTTTATCTGTTGCAATGTAAACGATACCATTATTAGAGTCTAGTGATATATCATTTATACGGTTTGAGGGTAACGGAGAATTATCAGTGTTAAATTGATAAATAGTAGTTTGTCCATCTGGAGAAAAATAAAATACGCCAGAATCTGCTGTACCGACCCATTTATTGTTAGAGCCATCTACTTCAATATCTGATATGGCTTGACCCTCTAACAATTCCTTAGGAATACCATCTTCTAAAAATATAATTTGATCAACCTCTGGATTTGGGTCATCATAGAATCCTGTGGTGTTAAATAATACCCTAAGACCTTTAGTGGTACCTATCCAAAGTTGGTTGCTATTATCCAAGGCCAAAGCAGAAAATCTAGCAAATGGTGGTACGCCTTGCGATTCGGTATTTATATTTCTCAATGGGCTGTCGCTTATACTTTCATTGTACGCTAGTAATCCGTTGGAATATGAACCTATCCATTTGGTTCCGTTATTGTCTATTTCTAAATCGAAAAAACCTAATTCACCATTGAGCGGATCTTCAATTAAACTTGAAAAATCATAGCCTTGCCAATTACCTGTTATTGGGTCATAAGATTTTAAAGCTCTATCAATTTTACTTGTAATTGACCATAATAGTCCATTTCTGTCAAACTCAGTCGCAGAAACTCTAATGCTGAAAAAATTTGGCGCACCTGGTAAGATTAAAGATTCTAGCCCACTGTTTGTATCGTTGTATAAAATAGTGGATTCAAAATCATTTAATTCTAAAAGTCCATCTTGAAAGGAACTGATAAAAACCTGATTTGGATTAAACGGATTCGTGGAAATTTCTGATAAGTTTTTCGCCCCTAAAACACTATCGAAAGGTATACTGTTCCATTCTTCATCAACCAAATAGCTTATACCACTTCGCCTAATAGGAGAAGGATTTAGGTCTTGGTTATAATCTCCATTTGTAGCCCAAGTAGTTCGTGTTTCCGCATTAAGCCTAAAAATATTATTGAATAAAGGCCCATTTGGCAGTACGGCTGTATAATTAAAGTTTTCTGATATTTGAATTCTCAGCACACCTAAATCCGCCGTGCCAATATATACAAAATCACTAAGTTGGGTTGCTGAGGTAAAGCCAGTATCAAAATCAACATTAGGCTGGTAAGTGTTTAGTAATTGAATGGTTTCATTATAAACAAATACTGCACTATCGGTTGATATAATTAAATTTGAATTTGCTATGTCTACATCCAATGGAAGGCTGTCCAAGGTAAATAATTGGTTATTATTTCCGCCATCAATCTCAAATAAAACTCTATCATTTCTAATGGAGTAAACTTTATTGTTAAGTGAATTAGCTGTAATAAAATTTCCTGGCTGAATAGTTTGCCATTGTTGAAAATCAATAAGGTTTGGGTTAGTGAGGTCTGCTATTTTTATACCATTATTGTTTGAACAAGCAGCATATATTTCGTTATTTAAAATGGTTGTTTGGTTTACCGTAATTTGAGCACCACCATTACCAATAAAATAGGTGTCACCAAATTCCAAACGTTCTAAATCATAAACGGAAATACCAAAATCTGTTGATATATATATTAAATCCTCATTTTCATAAAAATGATTTATCCGTTTATTGTCTGGTGTAATATTTACCTTGTCTAAAATATCAACAATAGTAAGTACAGATCTATCTGTTTCAGAATAAATTTCAATTAATCCTGTTTCGTACCCAACTAGCAGTGATTGGTAGACTTCGCTGTAATAGATAGTGGTAATATCTTCTCCTGAAAGTCCATTTACTGTTGTTATTGTATTTAACTCTAGAGAAAGTTCATCATACTCAAAAATAGCATTTTGCGAAGCAGCGTATATTTTGTTACCTCCTTCAACTACATCAACTATAGTGTTATAAGAAAAATGCGCCTGCCATAAGGTTGAGAAGTCTTGACTATTTCCTAAGGCAGAAAAGCCAAAAACCAATAGCACTATTTTGAAAGTAATTTTATGCATTAAATAATAAAATAATTTGTTCAAATATATTAATACTAACGATAATATATATTGAATCATATAAAGTCATAAAAAAAAGCTCCTGCAATCAACAGAAGCTTTTAAAAGTTAAAGTCCAAAATTCTTAAACAACACCTTGTGCCAACATAGCATCTGCTACTTTTACAAAGCCTGCAATGTTTGCGCCTCTAATGTAGTCTATTGAACCATCATCATTCTTACCGTACTGAACGCAAGCGTCGTGAATATCTTTCATAATAAATTTTAATTTATCATCTACTTCAGTTCTCGTCCAACTTAATCGTAGTGAGTTTTGACTCATCTCTAAGCCAGAAGTTGCAACACCACCAGCATTAGAAGCTTTACCAGGCGCAAATAACAATTTTGCTTTTTGAAACTCATGAATTGCATCTGGAGTTGAAGGCATATTTGCTCCTTCTGATACACATATACAACCATTTTCAACCAATGCTCTAGCCTCTTCTCCATTCAGCTCATTTTGAGTTGCACAAGGAAGCGCTATATCACATTTTACAGACCAAGGTCTATCTCCTGCATGGTATTGCGCATTAGGATATTTATCTACATATTCGCTGATTCTTCCTCTCTTTACGTTTTTAAGATTCATAATAAACTTTAATTTTTCAGAATCTATGCCGTCCTCATCAACAATAAAACCTCCAGAATCAGATAACGTCAATACTTTTGCACCTAATTCTATTGCCTTTTCTGCCGCAAATTGTGCTACGTTCCCTGACCCAGAGATGACCACACGTTTCCCTTCAAAAGAATCGTTCTTTCTGTTCAACATATTTTGAGCAAAGTAAACCGTTCCGTATCCAGTAGCTTCTGGTCTAATTAAAGATCCTCCCCAAGACTGACCCTTACCTGTTAACACACCTGTAAAGGTATTATTCAGTTTTTTATACATCCCAAACATAAAGCCTATTTCTCTGGCTCCCACTCCTATATCACCTGCTGGAACATCAGTATTGTGCCCAATATGTCTATACAATTCAGTCATAAATGCATGACAGAAACGCATAATTTCGTTGTCAGACTTTCCTTTTGGGTCAAAGTCAGAGCCACCTTTACCTCCACCCATTGGTAGAGTGGTAAGAGAGTTTTTAAAAACTTGCTCAAAAGCTAAAAACTTTAGAATACTTGCATTTACTGTAGGGTGAAAACGCAGTCCACCTTTATAAGGTCCTATTGCAGAGTTCATTTGTACTCTATACCCTCTATTAACTTGTATTTCACCTTCATCATCAACCCAACACACTCTAAAAGAAATTAATCTTTCAGGTTCTACCATGCGCAATAGAATATTTTTTCCGTTGTATATATTGTGTTTTGCTATATAAGGAATAACAGTTTCTGCAACTTCCTTGACTGCCTGAAGAAATTCTGGCTCATGACCGTTACGTTCCTCAACAAGTTCTAAAAATGTTTCAATTTTATCTTTCATATAAGGTATTGGTAATAAATTGTGATTTAATGGGTGCAAAGATACAGTATCTCTAAAAATAACTGTATGATTTTTAGAGATTCTCAATTATTTTTTCAAAAATTAAAAATATCTTAAATAAATAAATTAAGTGCATTTTATCCGTTTTACTTGGTTGTTTGTCGAGTTTTTATATATTTGCTCAACGTGAGCTTTAATTCACACAACCAATGGCACTTAACTTTAAATCGGTCATTATTGCTTTAGCACTGTTGCTAACTACGCAAATTAGCCATTCGCAATTAGGTTTTTCTCATGAAATTGGTGCCTTTGTTGGCTCAGTTGCTTTTCACTCGGATTTTGGACAAAGAAGTGACTTGGAAACCAATGCTGGTAATACTGGTATAGCGGTTGGTCTCGTACATTATATCAATTTCGCATATCGTGCCGATTGTAATTGCTATACTCAAGACACTTATTTTAATGATCACTTTAAAATTAGAAGTGAAATATCATACAACAAAACAAAACTTGAACATTTTGGAAAATGGGTCGATGACACACGAACGAGTGTTGAAGCAAATCAGTTAAGGTCACATACTGGAGAAGCACAAAACTTGGATATTGGTATGCAATTAGAGTATTTTCCATTAAGCATTAGAGCGTTTTCAGCAGGAGCGTACTCATTTGCTCCTTTTGGTGCTGTTGGTGCCCATTTTGTTTCCTACAATCCAAGCGTATCTACTACTTTTGGAGATGGCAACATTAACAACAATAATAATTTTTATAGCTATTGGGACGATGTTTCTGAAGGCGACCCTTTTATAAGTGATGAAGGTGGTACAACCTGGTCTGTTGTGGCAAGTATAGGAACCCGTTATAAGCTTTCTATCTTATCTGACTTGTTTGTAGAGTTAAGAGGGCAATATTACTTTAATGATTTTATTGATGGTTTAGATCACAAATTGGAATCTAACAAAAATAACGACTGGAATATTTGGTTAAACTTTGGGTATATCTATTATTTAGATTAAACGATTTAAATATAAGCATTAACCTATTGCCTGCTTTAAATCGGCTAATAAATCATCCTTATCCTCTACGCCAACACTTAATCTAATTAGTGAATCTACAACTCCTGTTTTTTCGCGTTCTTCTTTTGGGATGCTAGCATGTGTCATACTTGCAGGATGCCCAGCCAAGGATTCTACACCTCCAAGAGATTCTGCTAAAGTGAAAATCTTTAAGTTTTCTACAATCTTAATTGCGTCATCATAATTATTTCCTGATGTTGTAAAAGATACCATACCTCCAAAATCTTTCATCTGTACTTTTGCGATTTGGTGATTTGGGTGACTTTCAAAACCTGGCCAATACACATTTTCTATTTTAGGATGTTTAGCTAAATATTCCGCTACCGCTTTGCCATTTTCACAATGGCGTTCCATTCTAAGGTGAAGTGTCTTAATCCCTCGCAATGCTAAAAATGCATCTTGTGGTCCGCAAACCGCACCACTGGCATTTTGAATAAAATACAACTGATCTGCTAAGTCTTTATCATTAACCACTAAAGCTCCCATTATTAAATCACTATGACCGCCTAAATATTTTGTAACTGAATGCATTACAATATCTGCTCCTAAATCTATTGGTTGTTGAAGATACGGAGTTGCAAACGTATTATCTACAGCTAAAAGTACATTGTGTTTTTTTGCTGTTTTAGATGCCTCTGCAATGTCTATAATATTCATCATAGGATTGGTTGGTGTTTCTACCCAAATGAGTTTTGTGTTTTTGTTTACATAGTCTTCAATATTTTTAGCATTATTCATTCCTATAAAGTGAAACTTAATTCCGAAGTTCTCATAAATTTTAGTGAACAACCTGTACGTACCACCATATAAATCATTTGTAGAAACAATCTCATCTCCAGGTTTTAGCAATTTTAAAGCAGCATCAATAGCTGCCAGACCAGAACCAAATGCTAAACCAAATTTTCCGTTTTCTAAACTAGCAAGTGAATTTTCTAACGCAGACCTTGTTGGGTTGCCACTTCTAGAATATTCAAATCCTTTATGACCACCTGGTGTAGATTGGGCATACGTAGATGTTTGGTAAATTGGTGGCATTACAGATCCATAAGCTACATCTGGTTTTTGACCTCCATGTATTGTTTTTGTATTGAATTTCATGATTGATTATTTTTAAAATTTTGTGCATAAAATCAGCACATATCTTATTAAACAGCTACCCGTTTTTTAAGGTTAATAAAATTAAAGTATAATTCGGTGTATTCAAAAGTAAGCAATACCTTTAGTGAATGTTTAACTTAATGCTTTGAGTCTTGAGAAAAATCGTTGTCTTTTTATCGTTAACAATCTTAGTTTCTTCATGTGACAATGAGGTTAAACCTATCACCTTTAAAACTGAAGAAATTACACCTAAATCCGAATCTGAAATCAATATTTTGCTATCTAAAGCAAATGAAAATACAGATATTGGCAAAGCCATAAATTCAAGTGTTGAAGAGGTTATAGTAGAATCAATTCTCTTAGAGGTAAAAGATGAAGAGAACCTCAAAGAGGCTTTAAGTTCTTTTGAAAAGGAATATCAAGAGTTCATACAGGATTTCCCTGAAGGTTCAGCGCCTTGGAAGTTAAATGCTGAATCTGAAGTCATTTACCAATCCCCAGAAATAATTACTATTTCACTTAATATTTACATAGATAAAGGAGGTGCGCACGGCAATGATAGTATCAGGTTTTTGAACTTTAATCCAGAAAACGGAAATCTATACAACCAAAACGAAATTATTAAAAACAAGACTGGTTTTAAGGAATTGGCTGAAACCTATTTTAATAACTCTGTAAAATCTGAAGCTAATGATAATGCTATTACTGAAGATTTTTTCTTTGGTGAACCCTTTCAACTCCCAAAAAATATAGGCTTTAGTAATGATGGCTTAATTCTTTTGTATAACGTTTACGAAATTGCATCGCATGCACAAGGTTACACCGAATTTGCTATTCCGTTTGATGTTGCTCAACCTTATTTAAAAGTGAATTAAACTACTTTTTTGGTTAATCTTTTTATAATGGGCTCAACGGTTAATCCTTGGCCAACTATAGAAACCACTACAACTATGTAGGTAATTACCAAGAACAACTCGCGTTGCATGCTTGTGGTAAGACTTAATGCTAAAGCGATAGATATGCCTCCTCGCAAACCACCCCAAGTCATAATTAGATTGGTTTTTGGCACAAAATCCAATGGTTTAGAAAATATTCTTATAGGCAACCAAAGTGATACATAACGACACATTAGTATAATAGGGATTGCTAGTAAACCAGCATAAATATAGTTCTCTTCAAAAGTAAGTACCAACATTTCCATTCCTATCATTACAAACAGCATTGTATTCAATAGCACGTCTATGAGTTCCCAAAATTTATCCACATACGTTTCCGTTATTTTAGACATTGCCGAATTTCTAATCGTATCATTACCCACAATTAAACCAGCAGTAACCATAGCCAAAGGCGCAGACAGATGAAACTGGTGTGCAAGCATTGTACCACCCATTACTGCAGAAATGGTTAGAATTACTTCAACTTCGTAATTGTCAATAGAACGCATTAAACGATAGGTAATCCACCCTAAAAGCAAACCTAAAGCAATCCCACCAATCACTTCTTGCCCAAATAATTTAGCGATTTCAGAAAACTCTATAGCAGCATCTGGTTTTGATGCAATAGCAAATATGGTTAAAAACACAACGACACCAACACCATCGTTAAATAGCGATTCACCAACAATTTTGGTTTCCAATTTTTTTGGTGCTCCTGCTTTTTTCAAAATTCCTAAAACCGCAATCGGATCGGTTGGTGATATCAAAGCGCCAAAAAGCAAACAATTTATAAAACTAACTTCCATGCCAATAAGCTGTAGAATGTAATACATGGCAATACCAACTAAAAATGTTGATGTTAACACTCCAAAAGTTGCGAAAGCCAAAATTGGAGCACGTTGTACTTTTAGCTGATCGAAGTTAGTGTGCAAAGCTCCTGCAAAAAGCAAAAAACTCAGCATAATATCGAGCAAAACAGTTTCAAAATCTATTTGTAAAATAAAGGCTTTCTCCTTTAAGAGCAATGTATCATCAAACTGCCCGATAATTACCAAAACCACTGTAAAAATTATGGTAATAACCATAAGTCCAATCGTAATGGGTAATTTTAAAAACCGAACATTGATATAGCCAAAAATAGCCGAAAGCACAATTAATATTGTGGCAATAGAATAGTAATCCATAGTTTTAAAGTGATTTTCTCAGTGCTAAAATATAACCTAAATGTATGCCTTCATGAAAATTATTAAACTCAATTGCTTCCTCAACATTACTTAGCGTACTTTTGGTTGTCACAGTATATTGATTATAAGTTTGAAACACCTTGTTTTTATAATCCTCTTCTGTTTTTTCAATGGTTGAAAACAAAAGTCCTTTTACAAAATCCACTTCGGCTTGGCTTAAATCTTTTTCTGGCTTGGTGCCTTTTCTGTATGAATCCACCAATTCATCTGAAACTATCATTGGCAAACCAGATAATTTATAAACCAATAACTGCTGTGTAACAATGGTATGAGCGATATTCCAAATAATATTATTGTTAAAACCTTCCGGAATTTTATTCAATTCTTTCAAACTTAAATTCTCAATAAAACTCTTTAAAAGCTTTCTGTTTTTTAGTGTAATATCAAAAGAGTAGTCCATAAGATTAATTTTTCTTAAATGTAATTAAATTTCAACCCAAATAAGGTTACTTTGTAGTTTGAACATAATTACATTTAAAAAAACATTCACATCTGTAGAAAAAGATTATGAAAAAAATATATCATTTAAGCACGTGCGACACTTGCAAACGCATTATAAAAACATTGAATTTGCCTGAAGCTTTTCAGTTTCAAGATATAAAAACGGAAGCCATCACAGAGTCACAATTAGAAGAAATGCAAAACCTTTCTGGAAGCTACGAAAGCTTATTTAGCAAACGTGCAAGACTATACAAGGAATTAGGTTTAAAGGACAAAAATTTATCTGAAGAAACTTATAAATCTTACATTTTAGAGCACTACACATTTTTAAAACGCCCTGTGATTATCAATAACGATCAGATTTTTATTGGCAATTCTAAAAAAACGGTTGAAGCTGCAAAACAAGCCATACATGAACAGTAGAGGTTTTGCGATTTCTGCACTATTTATGGTTCAGCTTTTGTATGGGCTCAACTATACTTTTGCGAAGATAGTAATGAACGAAAACTACATAAAGCCGTTTGGCTTTGTTCTCCTTAGGGTTGCTGGTGCAACACTTTTATTTTGGTTGATGGGTCTGTTTTTGCCAAAAGTAAAAATTGAAAAAAAAGACTTTTTAAAACTGTTTTATGCTGCTGTTTTTGGTGTTTTTGTAAACCTGTTGTTCTTTTTTAAAGGCTTGGAATATACCACTCCAATCCATGCCTCTTCAATAATGACTGTTATACCAATTATTATTTTGGTTTTATCTGCCATCACTTTAAAAGAGAAAATCACAAAACTGAAAATTTTAGGAGTTTTTCTCGGTTTGGTTGGTGCGTTAATATTGACAATATATGGGAAATCTGCAAGAGTTGGTGACAATGTTCCTTTGGGAAATTTTCTCATTTTTATAAATGCGGTTTCATACAGTATCTATGTGATTTTAATTAAAAAACTCACGGCAAAATACCATCCCTTTGCGTTTATAAAATGGTTATTTTTATTCGGTTTAATATTGGTGTTTCCTTTTGGCTTTAATGATGTTATGGACGTAGAGTGGCAAACGTTTACACCTTACATTAGTTTTTCGGTCTTGTTTGTTATTGTTGGAGCAACCTTTGGCACATACCTTCTAAATCCCTTGGCTTTAAATAAACTAAAGGCTTCAACCGTTGGTATCTTTGTATATCTTCAACCTGTAATTGCTGGACTTTTTGCATTATCCATTGGAGCAGACTTTATTGATACTGTAAAAATTATTGCCATGTTGCTCATCTTTTTAGGTGTTTATCTAGTCACCTTAAAACCGAAACGTACCTCATAGTGTCATTTAAAACCCAAATCTTTCAAACAATTGATAGCATTCCAAAACTGTATTGGGAATGTTTGGGCTGTACTACAAATCATTATTATTCACCTGAGTTTTTAAAAGCATTTGAAATTGCAAACACAGATATTGAATTCAACTATATTTTTATTCTGAAAAATGGAGAAGCTGTTGCCTTTGCAAACACACAATTGGTAACTATTGGTATTAAAACCATTACAAAAAATATCAGAATGTCTGATAGATTTAGACGATTAATAAATAGTTTATTTTGTAGAAATCACATTAACGTTTTATTCTGTGGAAACATATTTTTAAGTGGAGAATACGGTACTTTTTTAAAAGAAGGTGAGCCCAAAATTGAAACTTTTAATGCAATTGTTGAAGGTGTAAAACAACTTTATAAATCCAAAAAACGGTTGAATGCCATTTTTATAAAAGACTTTAAAAACGATTCACTGTATATTACAAATCACCTTAAAGATTACGATTATGCAGCGATGCAAGTAGAGCCAAATATGATTATCAGTTTAAAATCAAAGTGGCAATCCTTTGAGGATTACAAAAAGGCACTAAAATCAAAATACCGCGTAAAAGCAAACAGAGCAGATGCCAAAAGTGAACTTTTAAAAGCTGAATTTTTTAATATTGAAGACCTTAAAACATATCAAAATCAGCTGCAGGAATTATATCAAAACACCATTGAAAATGCCGATTTTAATGCTCAGGTTTTAAATCTTGAAACTTATATTCATCTTAAAAAAACATTCAAAGAAAAATTTATTGTAAAAGGTTATTTCTTAAATGAAGAACTTGTTGGTTTTCTTTCAGCAATGCAAAACGTGAATAATTTAGATGCCCATTTCATTGGTATTGATTACGAAAAAAATAGGGAATTTGGTATCTACACACGTATCTTAAATGATTATGTGCGGTTGGGTATCTCAACGCAATCCAAGCAAGTCAATTTAGGCCGTACAGCTTCAGAAATAAAAAGCACACTTGGTGCTGCACCAGAAACATTGACCTGTTATTTTAGGCACAAACGCTATTTACCCAATAAGATTTTTAAACCTTTTATTAAAAATGTGACGATAAAGTCCTTTAAACAGCACAATCCTTTAAAGTAATATTAAATCCAAGCATTTACAATGCCTCCCATAATTGCTAAAGTAACAATCCAAAAGCCTAAGTTTATAGCGATATACTTAAATGATTTTTGTTCAAACAAGGCATTGATGCCCATAATGGGCAACCCAACTATAATAGCTAATAATGCACCATGGAATGCTCCGTGCTTAAATGTCATATATTCAGCTGTACCGTGAGGTTCTGTTGGTGCACCACCAGTGGTAGTCCAAACCCAAAGAAAAAGAGCTATAACAAAGGAAAGTATTACTGTTATACCATAAGTTTTTGGGATATTCATCTGTTTGGCTTTTTCTTCGGTCATACCAGCTTCTCGCATCCAGGTGATACCAAAAGTTTTGGGATTATACCATAAAAAACCTGTAATTAATGGGACAACAGAGGCTACAATTAAAGCAAGCCAATTAGGATTAAATTCTTCCATTTTAATTTGATTAGTTAGTATTAACCTATTTCACATTTTTAAAATAAAAAAAGAGTTCATTCAGAATAAAACACATTTAGTATATCTAAATGTACAAATTAAAATTTTATTTAAGGCTATGTAGTCATTGGCTTTGGGCGCACTCCATGTTTACGAGTATCTTCTTTTGTAAGAATCTTAAAACTCTCTGATTTTGGGAATTTATCCGCTAACTCCATTAAAGGTTTAGGTAAGCCGGTCAATTTTCTTGCTTTTAAATCTATCCATGCTCCTTGCATTTCGCAATGTGCTAAATTTTCACCCTTGTGGTTGTAAAAATTATGTTCAAACATAAAAAGCATCCCATCTTCACTTAAGCCTGACACTTCTATTGATACCGTAATTGGTGTACCAATAAAGGATTCCTTAAAATAGTACATGTGCTCGTAGAATACTACTGGACCAATATTGTGCTTCATTATTTCTGGCATAGAAAATCCTTGCTCTGCAAAAAAGGACATACGTGCATGACTCATAAAATTGGTATAGGCAGAATTGGCTAAATGACCGTTGGCATCAACATCGCTCCAACGGATTTCAAATTGTTTTTTGTACATAATATAATTTCAAAATAGAATTGGTAAAGTTAAGAAACACCAAAGGGTTTCAAAAGTATTTTCAGATACATTAAAAATTCTATTTGTACCTTTGCCCAACATTAATTAAAGCGACTTAATGATACAATCCATGACAGGTTATGGGAAGTCTGTACTTCAACTTCCTACCAAAAAAATTTCTATTGAATTAAAATCCCTAAACAGCAAAAGTTTAGACCTCAACGCACGTATGCCATCTATGTATCGCGCTAAGGAATTAAGCATAAGAAAGTTAATTGCAAAACACCTTGGAAGAGGCAAAGTAGATTTTTCATTATATGTTGAAATTACAGGTGAAGACACCAGCTCTAAAATCAACAAAACTGTTGTTAACGAATATATTAAACAGCTGAAAGAAGTGGTAGATGGTGACACTACCGAGCTTTTAAAAATGGCAATTAGACTGCCTGATGCCGTAACTACTGAACGCGATGATATTGACGAGGAAGAATGGGTGCTGATTGAAAATAAAATCAATGAAGCCATTGCAAAAATTGTAGATTACAGAAAGGATGAGGGCGCTTCTTTAAAACAAGATTTTGAAGATAGGGTTTCAATCTTAAAACGTTTGCTAAATGAGGTCATAGCAATGGATCCTGATCGGATTGATGGCGTTAGAGCTCGATTGGAAAAAGGAATTGCTGACATTAAGGAAAAGGTGGATGAAAATCGATTTGAGCAAGAACTGGTTTACTACATTGAAAAGTACGATATTACTGAAGAAAAAGTACGTTTAGAAAATCATTTGGATTATTTTACCAAAGCCTTAAATTCTGAAGATTCCAACGGAAAAAAACTAGGTTTTATTTCTCAGGAAATAGGAAGGGAAATCAATACCATTGGTTCTAAATCTAATTATGCACCAATGCAAAAATTAGTGGTTCAGATGAAAGATGAACTTGAAAAAATTAAAGAACAACTGTTGAACGTACTGTAGTATTCATTAAAAATTTAGCTAAAAGTGTCAGAAATTAAAACCGAAAAACAAGGCAAACTTATTGTGTTTTCAGCACCATCAGGATCTGGAAAAACAACCATTGTAAGGCATCTTTTAAAGCAACCAGAATTGAATTTAGAATTTTCAATTTCTGCAACTTCACGTGAAAAACGCGGCAATGAAATTCACGGAAAAGATTATTATTACTTATCCTTATCTGAGTTTAAAAACCGAATTAAAAACGATGAGTTTTTAGAATGGGAAGAAGTTTACAGAGATAATTTTTACGGCACACTAAAAACCGAAATTGCACGAATCTGGGCAAAAGGAAAACACGTTATTTTTGATATTGACGTTTCTGGTGGACTTCGTATTAAACGAAAATTCCCTAAGCAAACTTTGGCTGTATTTGTAAAACCACCAGATTTAAATGAGCTAGTAAGAAGATTGAAGGAAAGAGGTGAAGAAAGTGAAGATAAGATTAGTATGAGAGTTGCAAAAGCACCTGCAGAATTGGCCACAGCACCACTTTTTGATGCTATTGTGGTAAACACCGATTTAGAACATGCTTTGGAAAAGGCATATAAACTAGTTGACGATTTTATAAAGGAATAGCATGAAAATTGGTTTGTATTTTGGCACGTTTAATCCAATTCACATAGGGCATTTAACCATAGCCAACCATATGGCGGAACATAGTGATTTAGATCAAATTTGGTTTGTGGTTACACCATTGAGCCCTTTTAAAAAGAAAAGCAGCTTGTTAGATAATCACCAACGTTTTGAGATGGTATATCGAGCCACAAAAGATTATGACAAGTTAAAACCTAGCGATATTGAATTTGGGTTAAAACAACCTAATTACACAATAGATACTTTAACATATCTTCAAGAAAAATTTCCAAAACATGAGTTTGCACTCATTATGGGAGAAGATAATTTAAAGAGTTTTCATAAATGGAAAAACTACGAACTTATTATAGAAAGCCATAACATTTACGTATATCCAAGATTATCTGAAGGGAAAAATGAAACAAAATTTAACAGTCATCCTAAAATTTTTAACATTTCTGCGCCAATAATGGAGTTATCTTCAACGTTTATAAGAAAAGAAATAAAAACTGGTAAAAATGTGAAACCCATGCTCCCTTATGGTGTTTGGAAGTACATAGATCAAATGAACTTTTATAAATAGTCTAGTTTAGAAATTTCAGAATTTTTAATTTTTACAATGATTTATACAATAATTTTCATATCAATAATCATAGGACTTATTTTTATTAAAATGGGAGACATTTCCAAAAGAAATAATCTCCAAACTAAAGACGAAAAAAAATTAGTAACAGCAGGAGCATTACTAATCTTGTTTTTAATTACCAATGTTACATTGCCTTATCCGCAATCATTGTATTGGTTTATTTTTAGTGGTGTTATTTTAGTAGGCTCTTTGCTTTGTGTCAATATCATAAAAATTGAAGCAAAAAAATTTAGAAAATTAAAGTTTAGAGATCAATTGCTCAATGTATTATTCTACAGTTTATTTTTTACCGTGATTCACATATACATCTAAAAATGATAAAAGGCATTTTCTAAATGTTCTATTTTAAATCCTTTTTTTTCCTTTACAATTGCAATAATATCAAACCTCACTTCTAAATCTAGGTCGTTTTCGGTTACATACTCATCTACAGCTTTTACAAGATTTTTAATCTGTTTTGGTTTTACAAAATCTTGAGGGTTTCCAAAGTCTAAAGTTGAGCGTGTTTTAACCTCAACAATAGCGAGTATGTTATCCTTTAAGGCAATTATATCGACTTCGGCTTTATCAAAACGGTAATTGCGCTCAATGATATCGTAATTGTTTTCAATTAGATAATCTACAGCGAGTTGCTCACCTTTTTTACCAAGCTCGTTATGTTGTGCCATGATTTGCTTTTCCTTCTTCCTAATTTTTAAATTTTATTGAGGTTTTTTCCTTTTCAACATTTAAATCAATCTCACGTCCCAAAATCAAAGCTCTGTTGTCTTTTTCATGTCCTGCTGGCATGCTGAACGTTATTGGGAAATCAAACTCTTCCAGTGCATCTAAAATCAGTTGTTCTACAGAAGTTCCCCAAAGTGTCGTGTTCTTTCTCATTTTAGACATGTCGCCAACAATGAGTCCATTAAGATTATCAAAATAACCAGCACGTTTTAAACTTTGCAACATTCTATCGATATGATATTTATATTCTCCTATTTCTTCAATAAAAAGAATTTTCCCAGACGTATTAATGCTTTCTTTAGAACCCAACATAGTGTGCAATATGGTTAAATTTCCACCAACTAATTGACCTGAAGTTTCTCCTAATTTGTTGTAAGTTGAATAACTCAAATCATAGTTAGTTGGATTTCCGAATAAAGCTCTTTTAAATGTCTCAATAGGTTTTTTTACCTCACTTAAGTCTTTTGTTAAGCTTACACACATTAACGCATGTAAAGATTGAAATCCTTCATTATGCACCTGATTGTGTAAAGCGGTTATATCTGAATAACCAACAATCCATTTAGGGTTTTTCTTAAACTCCGTATAATCTAACTTATCTAAAATCCTAACTGTTCCATAACCTCCTCTCGCACACCAAATGGCACTTATTTTAGAATCATCCATTGCGTTTTGCAAATCTTCACAACGTTCCAAATCTGTACCAGCAAAATGATTTGCTTTGCTAAACACATGATCGCCAACAAAGGGATGTAAATCCCAACTTTTAAGCAAATCGACTGCCTGTTGTACTTCTCGTTCTCTATTCCTCAAAATCCCTGAAGGAGCTACAATTGCAACTGTGTCACCCGCTTTTAGATATGGTGGTTTAATTAAACTAGATGTCATTTTAGTAGAGTTTTCAGATTTATTTTGAGAATGAATATTACTGTTAATAGTCATTAGAACAATGAAAATTGTATATAAATAGGAGTGTTTAAAAATCATAAAAATCGCTTTTTGTAAATGTACATTTTTTTTCTAATTAGCCTTTAGATTGTGTACTTTTGTGGCTTCTAAACCTATACAAACTATGTCTAAAAGATACACCATAACCGCTGCATTACCATACACTAATGGACCAATACATATTGGCCATTTGGCTGGTGTTTATGTTCCAGCAGATATTTATGCACGCTACCAAAGATTAATTGGTAATGATGTTGCTTTTATTTGCGGTAGTGATGAGCATGGTGTACCAATTACAATAAAGGCAAAAAAAGAAGGAGTTTCACCACAAGATATAGTTGACAAATACCATGAAATTATTAAAACTTCTTTTGAAGACTTTGGAATTTCGTTTGACAATTACTCGCGTACATCCGCAAAGATTCATCACGATACTGCTTCAGATTTTTTTAAAACATTGTACGATAAAAACGAATTTGTCGAAGAAATCTCTGAGCAACTCTACGATGCAGAAGCCAAACAGTTTTTAGCAGATCGTTTTGTGGTTGGCACGTGCCCAAAATGCGGTAATGAAGAAGCTTACGGAGACCAATGTGAAAATTGTGGCACTAGTCTTAATGCTACGGATTTAATAAATCCAAAATCTGCCATAACAGGAAACGTACCAACTTTAAAGGAAACAAAGCACTGGTTTTTACCTTTGAATAAACATGAATTATTTTTAAAAGAATGGATTTTAGACGGTCATAAAAAAGACTGGAAACCCAATGTTTATGGCCAGGTTAAATCTTGGATCGATGATGGATTGAGACCAAGAGCCGTAACACGCGATTTAGATTGGGGAATACCTGTGCCTGTAAAAGGTGGTGAGGGAAAAGTGCTGTATGTTTGGTTTGATGCACCTATTGGTTACATCTCTGCCACCAAAGAATGGGCAGAACGCGAAGGCAAAACTTGGGAAGATTACTGGAAAGATGAGGACACAAAGCTTGTTCATTTTATAGGAAAAGATAATATTGTTTTCCATTGTATTATTTTTCCTGCAATGCTCAAAGCCGAAGGGACTTATATTCTACCAGATAATGTCCCAGCTAATGAATTTTTAAATCTTGAAGGGAATAAACTTTCCACTTCCAAGAATTGGGCTGTTTGGTTACCAGAATATCTCAAAGATTTTCCTAATCAACAAGACGTTTTACGATACGCACTAACAGCCAATGCACCAGAAACAAAGGACAACGATTTTACATGGAATGATTTCCAGGCCAGAAACAATAATGAGCTAGTTGCCATATTCGGAAACTTTATCAATCGGGTAGTAGTTTTAACCAACAAGTATTACAACGGCACAATACCTCAACCAGCAGTTTATAAAGAGATTGATGAAGAAACGATGGCTACAGTAAAAGCCTATCCTGCTGTTATCTCAAGCTCTATAGAACGTTACCGTTTTAGAGAGGCAAGTCAAGAGCTTATGAATTTAGCAAGATTGGGAAACAAATATCTTGCTGATGAAGAACCATGGAAAAGTATAAAAACTGATGAAGCACGTACTAAAACTGTTATGTTTGTTGCGCTTCAAATTGCATCTGCACTTTCGGTTTTATGCGAACCTTTTTTACCCTTTACTTCCATAAAGCTCAAAAATATACTTAATCATTCTACACTTGATTCGGACCTAACGTGGAAAGAGATTTCAACAAAAGATGTTTTACTGCCATCTAATCACCAAATAGGAAAAGGTGAGTTGTTATTCTCAAAAATTGAAGATTCAGAAATTCAAAAACAATTAGATAAACTAGAAGCTAGCAAAAAAGCAAACGAAGTTGCCAATAAAAAAACAGAGCCACAAAAAAAAGAAATTGTCTATGATGACTTCTCTAAACTAGACATGCGTGTAGGTACCATTATAGAGGCTACAAAAATGCCAAAGACTAAAAAACTTTTAGTTTTAAAAGTTGACACAGGTATTGATATACGTACCATCGTTTCTGGAATTGCTGAAAGTTTTAAACCCGAAGAAATTATTGGAAAACGTGTCACTGTTTTAGTAAATCTCGCTCCAAGAAAGTTAAGAGAAGTAGAAAGCCAAGGCATGATTTTAATGACTGAAGACGAGGCTGGGAACTTAGTGTTTGTGAAGCCTGATAATGAAATTATTTCAAATGGTTTAAAAATTAGCTAACATTCAAAAACATCAATTAATTACTTTTTCAAAATCTAAATGGATTAAGAATTTAATGAAATGAAATATTAGATATTGGAAATAAAGAGTAAATTAGTAATAGATAAATTAGATAAAATGATGAAAAAAATCTTAATATTTACCGTTGCTATTTGCTTTTTAGCTTGTGGCGCATCAAAAACAGTTAGAGAATCTAAAAAAACAATCAAAGGAAATTGGACTTTAACTTCTGTAAAATCTTCTGCTATAGGAGATTTAAAAATTTCACTTTTAAACGATGCTAATCGTGATTGTTTTGAAAACAGTACTTGGCAGTTTATTCCAAATAACAATACTGGTACTTACAACTTATCCGGAGTAGGTTGCGGATCAGACTTACGTTATTTTGTATTTACAATTGATGAAATCGATGAAACAACAGGATTATATAATTTTTTATTAAAGCCTACAAATGAAAGAGGTCGATCTGAATCAAATTCTGGATTTAGATTGCAGCTTACTTCCTTGTCCGAAACCAATATGCAATGGCAACAGATTGTAACTTTAGAAGGAAAGCCCATAACAATTAACATGAACTTTACAAAAATTTAAAATTATGAAACTAATAAATTATAAATCGAGGATAGTACTAACACTATCGGCAATTTTAATATTGTTTACAGGCTGTAAAGCTGTAGATAATGCAAATAACAAACAAAAAGGTGGTGTAATAGGTGCAGCAGGTGGTGCTGTATTAGGAGCTATAATAGGAAATAATGTAGGCAAAGGCGGTAATGGAGAATTAGGTGCTGTTATTGGAGGTGTAGTAGGTGGAGCAACAGGTGTCCTTATCGGTAAAAAAATGGACAAGCAAGCACAGGAAATAGAACAGGAAATCCCTGGTGCAACTGTTGAACGTGTAGATGATGGAATTGTTCTAACTTTTGATGAGCAAAGTGGTGTGTATTTTGCTACAAACAAATATAATATTAACGATAAATCTCAAGCTACATTAAATAAACTAGCCAATGTATTTTCAGAATATCCAGATACAAATATCTTGGTTGTTGGCCATACTGATGATGTAGGCCAAGAGAGTTATAATATGACCTTGTCCAAGAATAGAGCTCAAGCCGTAACCAATTATTTAACCGGAAGGGGATTAAATAGTGGTCGTTTTACGACAAATTGGTTTGGAGAGTCACAACCAATGTATGATAATAGCACTGCCGAAGGTCGCTCAAAAAACAGAAGGGTAAATATAGCTATTCTACCAAATGATGAAATGATTGATGAAGCGAGAAGCCAAGCAGGCAATTAATATATAAACATATACACAAAAGGTCTTACTGTTTCTATAGTAAGACCTTTTTTTATGTCAAATTCTAAGACATACAAACAACCACATTGCTTAAAATAGCTTCTCCTTACACGAAGTAAATACACCATAGAACGTGAATTATCCAAACTTGAAGGCTTAACCAAATCGGCGTACCAAATAGTATTTTGTTATAGATTATTTTAAATAATCGTAATTTAATAGACTTCCTGCTCTGTCATCTTTCAAAGTTACCTTGGTTGTACCAATAAATTTTAATTGGCTTAATAGTTTATTTTTAATACTTTTAATAGCTTTTAGATTTAAAATAAATTATTACCAATTACTATCAATCTAACTAATAAATATAATATGAAAAACACATTACTTGCAAAACATACAAATATATTAGTGATTTATCTCCTATTGGTATTTATCTCTATATCCAATAAATCAACAGCTCAGTCATCTCAAGAAAATACTGTAGATTTTATATCTGATTGGGATTTATGCATATATCACCCAAACCCAAATTCTAATAAAAGCACTATCAGAGTACCTAATAACATAAAAGAAAGAATGTATAATCGCGGTAGCTCTTGTTCTTCTTTTATTGTTACTTATGATGGTTTCTCTCCTGCTGCTATAACTGCATTTGAATTTGCAGTATCCATTTGGGAAAACTCTTTAGAATCCTCAGTTCCTATAAGAGTTAATACTGAATTTTCTCCTTTAGGTACTACCACACTTGCATCAGCTGGTCCAGCAGATTATTCTCTTGTTCCTGGTGAGCCCACCAATACTGCTTACGCTATCGCTTTAGCTGAAAAAATTACTGGATCTGAAATAGCTAATGGTCCAGCTCCTACATCTATTGATATTGTTGCTACATTTAGCAGCGATGTCAATTTTTACTTTGGAACTGACGCCAACCCTCTACCTAATCAAATAGATTTCGTTTCCGTTGTTCTTCATGAGCTTGGCCACGGTTTGGGTATGTTTGGTTTTGGAAGAGGAAACACACAACAAAATCCAACTGAAGGGATCTTGAGAAATAATGGATTTATAAGTATTTGGGACACTTTTATAGAAAACGGAAGTACAACTCCTATTACTACGTTTTCCGATCCTTCAACAGCACTTTTAACACAGTTTACAAGTAACAATTTATTTAGTAACAGTTTATTAGCTACAGATCAAAATGGTGGTTTTAAACCAAAAACTTTTGCTCCCTCTACATTTGCTCATGGTTCTAGTTATAGTCATTGGGATGAAAACACTTTCCCTGCAGGAAATCTAAACTCATTGATGACACCATCAATCTCACCAGGAGAGGCTATTCACAATCCAGGTTTGGTTACCCTTGGCTTCATGGAAGACATGGGATGGTCTATCTGTGGTGGTAGCTTAACAGTAAAAGAGTTTGATTTAGCCAGCATAAGAGTGAGTCCAAACCCTTTTATGTCATCAATTACTATTGAATTAACTAATAATGGCTTATCTGATGATTATTCTATAGATATCATAGACATTAATGGACGTGTTATTTTAAACACCTCCAAAAATGTTACCAACGGTAAAATAGAAATAAGTAATTTAAGTAACTTAAAAAGCTCATTATACTTTGTTAAAATAACTAATAAAAATAATGGTACAAGCATCACTAAAAAAGTAATAAAAAGCTAATTACATTACAAAATAGTACAAAAAAAAAGAGCTGCCATTAGCAGCTCTTTTTTTAATCTAATATTTGAGAGCCGATTATTTCCCCAACATTAAAAGTTCACTACATACTACTTCAGTTATGTAACGTTTCATACCATCTTTGTCTTCCCAAGAGCGTGTTGTTAACTTCCCTTCTATTGCGACTTCTTTTCCTTTGGATACAAATTTCTCCACTATTTGTGCCGTTTTTCCCCAGGCTACTATATTGTGCCATTGCGTGTCCGTAATTTTTTCACCTTTTGAATTTTTGTAGCTTTCATTTGTGGCAATTGAAAATTTCGCTAAGGTTTTACCTGATTCTAAATTAACAATTTCTGGATCTTTGCCTAGGTTACCAATCAACTGTACTTTGTTTCTTAATGTGTTCATAATAATAAAATTTAATGGTTAAACAGTTAATGCTATCGAGACATTATGTTTCGACAAGGCAAAGATGGAGAAAGGCTCAAATTTTAGTCGGTAGTTACCTATTTAATTTCGTTTGTAAACATTTGTAGTCGTTTGTAAATGATAAAACGCCGCTACTGGAGGGCATCTATATACAACTTAACACCAACCAATAAAAATAAAGCAATTCGAGATTGGGAGATTGCAAACTATTTAAAGCCTACTCAAGGCATTTAATAAAATCTGTTTAAAAATTGCTGCATATCTGCTCTGTTTCCATTTTATTAGAAATTTATAATATTTAAATATCTTATACAGAATCATTCAAAAAATAACACAACTCTTCCTACACAATTTGTGAATAATCAAATCTGTTATCAACACCTCTTAAAAACATTAATAAGTAATTTTAAGTCTTACTTACTTTCAAGTAAACAGATATTAAAATTATTATATGAAATCCGAATCCATAATAAAAGGTCGTGGTGCACAACGTAATATTCCCAATCGTTTTTTTGAATTATCTCATGAAACACGAGACGATTTTTTAGAGTTTTGTGAAAAAGAAGGGGAGCTTGCCGACAAAAACAAAACACAATACCTCAATGTATTTCCTAAGACCATAGTCAATAAAGTAACGAGCCCAGATGTTGGTATGACGTATTCCATGAATATGTACCAAGGTTGTGAGCATGGTTGTATTTATTGTTATGCTAGAAATAGTCACGAATTTTGGGGCTATAGTGCAGGACTCGATTTTGAGCGACGCATACTGGTCAAAAAAGACGCTCCAAAACTTTTAGAGAAACATTTAAAAAAGAAAAGCTGGAAAGCCCAAACCATTGTTATGTCTGGCAACACAGATTGTTATCAACCAGCCGAAAAGAAGTTTGAACTTACACGACAGTGTTTAGAGGTTTTTCTAAAGTACAAGCATCCTGTTGGGATTATTACTAAAAATGCTTTGATTCTTCGTGATTTAGATCTTTTAAAAGATTTGGCAAAAGATAATCTAATAAGTGTAAATATATCCATTACGTCATTATCTGAAGAAACACGGCGCATTTTAGAACCACGTACAGCCACTATAAAAAGAAGACTTCAGGTGGTGAAAGAATTGAGTGAAAACGGTATTCCTGTTAATGTAATGTTGGCACCAATTATCCCTTCAATAAATAGTCATGAGATTTTACCAATGGCAAAAACCGTTTCGGAATTAGGCGCTTTAAGTATTGCACACACCATTGTAAGACTAAATGGAGCTATAGGTGAAATTTTTACGGATTGGATTAAAAAAACACTTCCTGATAGAGCAGATAAGGTATTACATCAAATAGAAAGTTGCCATGGAGGAACTCTCAATGAAAGTAGGTTTGGAAAACGTATGCGTGGTGAAGGGCAAATTGCCCAACAAATAAATGATTTGGTAAAATTGGCAAGATTAAAATACTTTAAGGATAAAGCCATGCCTATACTTAACAACAACCTCCACGAACCATATAAAGTCGGACAAATGAAACTTTTTTAAAAGAATTTAAAAAGAATAAGTGAGCCCTAAAGCTCACTCATTCTAAATAAAACTAATATAAACAACAATCTAATTTAGAGTTTAAAATTTTCAATATACACTCTTCCGTTTGCTCTAATGACAGCAGTATATTCTCCATGTTCGGTTTCATCTAATTTATAAACTCGGTTTATAATTCCTGTTCCTGTAACTTTTTCGGAATAAATAAGATCACTTTTAAAATAAAGTTTAATTTCCATTTTGCTTGAATCTAATGCTAATTTTGAAATTAAAACTTTAGACTCTTTTGTTCTAAACACAGGTTTGTATATTGTCTTTTGAGCACCTTCAACGAATGTTACCATTTTATCGTTTACCTTAAATGTATTTACGGCAATTTCAAAATCCTTATTTATTTCAATAGTGTAAATACCATCTTTAAGGTTTCTAAAGTCAAACATAGTCCTAAGTGTACCATCATATTCAACACGATCTGAATAAACAATGTTTCCTTGAGCGTTATAAACTGAAACTAAATCACCTTTATTAATTATATCTAAATTAGGTATAACTTCAGAGTAAACGTTTCCGTAGCTAGTAAATGTTCCTAACATTACTGCAATTACTAAAATTCTTTTTAATACTGTTTTCATAATAAATCAATTTTAAGTTATTGATAGTACAAATTTAGGTGAGATCTTAGAGTTAGAAAACAAGCATTTTGGCTAATATATGTACAAAATTAACCTTAAAACAATTAACGAAAACCTTTTCGGTTAATATAGTATATAATATTGATAATTGTATATAGCTTTTATGATATAATAGACGTAATTTTGTAATTGTAATGAAAGGAAGAAAACCAACATTAGAAAAAATAAGTCCTGAGTTTGGTAGCTCAATGAAAGTGAAAAAACACGAGGCTTATATGGGTGAGAAAAAACCGTTTTGGCATTTTCATCCAGAAATGGAATTGGTGTATGTGAATAAAGGGCAAGGCAAACGGCATATAGGCAATCATTTATCATACTTTAATAACAGTCAGTTATTATTAATTGGTTCAAATTTACCGCATAATGGGTTTACAGATCGATTGACGGTAAACGGAAGTGAAACCCTTATACAGTTTAAGCCCGAATTTTTAGGAGAACATTTTTTTGATATACCAGAAATGGAAGCCATAAAACAATTGTTTGAACGAGCTAAAAAAGGAATTGTATTTGGTGTTAAAACAAAACAGAAAATAGGAAAGAAAATTGAAAAACTTCCGGAAAAACAAGGCTTTAAGAAAATATTGGTTTTGCTCGAAATTTTTCACGGCTTGGCTAAATCTAACGATTATACCCTTTTAAACGCAGATGGTTTTGCTTTTGAAACCGAACCACAAGATAGTGCCAAGATCGATGTTATTTTTAAACACGTTAACCAACATTTTAAAGCGCATATTAGTTTAGATGAAATTGCCAATAAAGTAAGTATGACAGTACCAGCCTTTTGTCGCTATTTTAAAAAAGTAACTGGGAAAACCTTTACCAAATTGGTCAATGAATATAGAGTAGTGCATGCCACAAAATTATTGTCTGAAAGCCAAATGAGTATAACAGATATTTGTTTTGAATGTGGCTTTAATAACTTCAGTCACTTCAATAAACTATTTAAAGAATTTACAGGTAAAAGTGCATCTAAATATAGGAGTGAATTAAAGCTTATGGTACAGTAATTACACTTTACCTTCCCACTCTGCATAAAATTGCTTTAAGTATTGTTCCATAAACTCATGTCGTTTTTCAGCAATCCGTCTCCCTGTTTTGGTATTCATTTTATCTTTTAGGAGCAACAATTTTTCATAGAAGTGATTAATTGTTGGCGCTTCAGAAGCCTTATATTCAGACTTGGTCATCTTTAAGTTGGGCTTAACCTCAGGATTGTACAAGGGTCTGTTTTTAAAACCACCATAATTAAAACAGCGTGCAATACCAACGGCTCCAATAGCATCTAATCGGTCCGCATCTTGTACTACTTCCATTTCTTTTGATGTAAATGATGTGTCTAAATCGAAAGAGTTTTTAAAAGATATGTTTTCAATAATTTGAGTTACATGCTCAATGACTTTGCTATCCACATTGTTTTCTAAAAGAAATTCTCTCGCTTTTTTTGGTCCTATGCTTTCATCACCTTTATGGAACTTAGGGTCTGCAATATCATGTAATAGTGCGGCCAGTGATACTATCAATATATCTACAGGCTCGCTTTTAGCGATTAGTAACGTGTTTTTATAGACGCGTTCAACATGAAACCAATCATGACCACCTTCTGCACCTTTAAGTTCTTGTTTTACGAAGGTCTTTGTTGTAATTATTAGTTGACTTGTAGTATGCATAAAATTCTAAATTTTAAGCCGGTTCAACCCATTTAAACTGATAGGAATTTTCAGGAACTTTCATTCGGTCAGCTAAGCGCAGCATTCTAGCAGGTAATTTCATTAAATAATCCCTCGCCTTTTCTGCTTCGTCATTAAGGTTTTTGATGTTTGCAATATCCCAACGCTCAATTAATTTTTGTAAAATATCTACATAATCTGCAGAGGTATAAACTCCTATACGTTGTGCTGTGTTAGAAAACTCTTCAAAAGCTGTACTGATTTGTCCACCAGATTCTCGTAAAAAATGTGCTGGCATCGCTATTTTTTGTTTCATCATATAATGGAAAGCCATCATCATTTGACTAGGATCTACTGTGAAAATACGCTCTACAAATTCTGCATAAGCATGATGATGACGCATTTCGTCACCAGAAATGATTTTACACATTTTAGCCAATTGCCTATTGCCTTTTTCTTTGGCTAATTTTGCCACTCGATTGTGCGAAACATAAGTTGCCAATTCCTGAAACGTTGTATAAACAAAATTTTTATATGGATCTCTATCAGTACCAATATCAAAACCATCTGCAATAAGGTGTTGCGTGGTTTTTTCTATTTCGCGCATATTAACACGACCAGATAAATAAAGGTATTTGTTAAGGACGTCTCCATGTCGATTTTCTTCCGAAGTCCAATGTCTTACCCATTTAGACCAACTGTTGCGTTCAACTTGTCCAACTCCTTCAACATCCATTAACCAAGACTCATATGTTGGTAGCGCTTCTTCAGTTATCATATCACCTACCAAAACCACCCAGAAATCGTAAGGGAGTTCTTTAGATAGTTCTCTGATTTCTTTCACTTCTTCATAAAAATTTCCACTTTCAGAATTAGGTAAAAAATCTGTAGGTTGCCATATGCTATCTACAGGTATCAAATATTTTTCGATAAGAGACTCGACATCTTTTTCGAGATGCTGCATCACTTCCAATCTTACATTTTTCAACGACATTTCAATGATTTTTTAAATTAATTTTGAATGGATTCTATTATGGTTTTTTCAACTTGCTGAATCAATTCATCTTTATTTGTAAAGTTAGCCATTTCTAAAGGCTCATGCACAGTAAATTTAACATGATTTCCAATTCCCATCGGGAATTTACCATATCTTAACATCTTCCATGAATTATTAACAGTTATTGGTACAATCAGTGCTGAGGGTGTTTTTTTCATTAAAACCTCAAGCCCTCTGGTTCTAAAAGGCTTTGGAGTACCATCTTTGCTACGTGTTCCCTCAGGAAAAATAACTGCTGCATGTTTAGAGCTTTCTATGTATTCTCCAAATTTCATCATTTTTGGGAATGCTTGGCGTGGATTTTTACGATCGATTAAAACCGAACCTCCATGACGTAGGTTATATGAGACACTTGGTATGCCTTTCCCTAATTCTTTCTTCGCCACAAATTTCACATGGTGTTTTCTCATGTACCACATAATTGGTGAAATATCATACATGCTTTGGTGGTTTGAAACTATAAGTAAAGGTCTTTCTGTTGAAATTTGATGTGGATTATTAAATGTAAATCTTGTGCCCAAAACATTGAGGGAGCGCATTAAAAAAAACTGTAACCAATCTACACTGATTTTGTGTGCTTTGTAACCAAAAATATTATGACACACCCATTGAATTGGGTGGAAAACAACTAACGTTAACCCAAAACAAATAAAATATAAAACCGTGAGTGGATAGGCTAATAGTTTTCTCATATAACAAAAGTAAATTAATGACTTATAAGCACAAAAAAACCACGATAAAATCGTGGTTTAACTTTTAGTCTCCCAAAAAAGGATATAAATTTCTTAACAATGCTCATTATAAGCATCCATAAGGTTCTCTGCAATTAACTCTGCAGGTCTCCCTTCAATATGGTGACGCTCTAACATGTGTACCAATTCACCATCTTTAAACAAAGCAATACTTGGTGAACTTGGTGGAAACGGAACCATATGCTCTCTAGCTTTATCTGTTGCCTCTCTGTCAACACCTGCAAAAACGGTTACCAAATTAGATGGTTTTTTTGCATTATCTAAACTCATGCGAGCACCTGGCCTAGCATTTGCTGCGGCACAACCACAAACCGAATTTACGACTACTAACGTTGTACCTTCTTTTGCAATTGCTTTATCTACGGCTTCAGCTGTTTGTAATTCTTCAAAACCAACATTGGTTAAATCTGCACGCATTGGTTTTACTAATTCTGCTGGATACATATTTTTATCTTTTTTAATTAATCATTTTTTGAACTGCAAAGATAATGAAAATTAGTGGCTTGCCATTGGTATTTGGTTGGTAGTCTAAATAGCATGATTGTACTTTTCTATAGTAACAAATTCAATGTGTATTCTACTTACAATTAAGTATATTTGGTTTCAAAAATAACAGTGAATTTATGAGTTTTGCAAAATGGATAGGTGGTGCTTTAGGCTGGTCTTTTGGTGGTCCAATTGGTGCTATTATAGGGTTGGCAATTGGCAGTTTTTTAGATAATATAAACGGGAACGGCAATCCACTTATAGGTGAACGTCAAACAGGCAAACGAGAATTTGATCCTTACAGACAAAGAACCAGTACAAGAACAGAGCAACGACCACAAACGCACTCTGGAGATTTTGAAGTAAGTCTACTCATTTTAGCTTCAATAGTAATAAAAGCAGATGGTAAACAAGACCAACGTGAATTGGATTTTGTGCGGCAGCAATTTAGAAACATGTACGGAAAGGAAAGGGCTAACCATGCATTTAAGCTGTTTAAAGGCATTAGCAAACAAACTATTTCTACGAAACAGGTTTGCAACCAGATAAGACAAATGATGGACCATGCGTCTCGTTTGCAATTGCTTCATTTTTTATTCGGAATAGCTAAAGCAGATGGTTATGTGACTGAGGATGAAATTCGCCAGATTTACACCATTACAGGTTATTTAGGCATTAGCAATAAAGATTATGAAAGCATTAAAGCGATGTTTTATAATAGTACAAATAACTCGTATAAAATTCTTGAAATTGATAAGTCAGTTTCAGACGACGAGGTAAAAAAAGCTTATCGGAACATGGCAAAGAAATACCATCCAGATAGAGTTGGGCATTTAGGTGAAGAACATCAAAAAGGTGCAGAAGCTAAGTTTAGACAAGTGCAGGAAGCTTACGAGCATATTCAAAAAGAACGTGGGTTTAAGTAGTGTATGTCATTCAGAAGGACTGAAGAATCTCGAACTCATAAGCTATAAATTCTTCGCTGCGCTCTTAATGACAAAAACCCCTTTATACGTAAATCGATTCACCCTCTAAACAAAAAGAAATCATCTTTCATATCTTCAATCTGGGCATCTCTATTTGTGATGATGTAATCAATGGCTTTTGACGTAAAAGCATCACCTTTTTCAGTTAATGAAACAATTTGATTTTCAATATGAATCATATTATTTTTCTGAGCTAAATCGAGTACACTTTTAGAGCGGACTTTTTGCCAATTGATGTGTTCATTTAGATGTTTTACATGACGCTCTTCTAATTCATCGTGATTTTTTAAATGTAAGAGAAAAGTTAATAATGAAACTTCAATGCGTTGTTGTTTTTCACGATATAATACCGCAATAATCCCTTTTGATGGAGCAAATAAATAAACCATTAAAAATACCAGACCAAGAATGGTAGTGATTGAACCAGCAATAGATGCATCTAACCAATGTGCTACCCAATAACCCATTATGGCACTGAAAATTCCAAAACCAACTGCTAATACCAACATTTTCTTTAAGTCTGTAGTCAATAAATAAGCTGTAGCAGCTGGCGCAATCATAAGGGCAACAACCAAGATTGCTCCAACCGCATCAAACGCACCAACTGTAGTTACTGAAGAAACCGACATTAACCCATAATGGATTATAGCTGGCGAAAATCCAAGTGAAGCTGCCAAACCTTTATCAAACGTGCTTACTTTTAATTCCTTAAAAAAGGTAATTAATAACGTGAGGGTAATGAGTAGAATAGAACCCACAATCCATAGTGATTTCGGACCAACATCAGCTCCATTTATAATGAGTCTATCAAAAGGAGCAAAGGCCAATTCGCCCAATAAAACAGCGTCTACATCTAAATGGACATCGTTGGCATTTTTTGCAATTAGAATAACTCCAATACTAAACAAAGCAGGGAACACTAATCCTATGGCTGTGTCTTCTTTTACCAAGTTAGTTTTCTGAATATATTCCACTAAAACAACCGTTATAATTCCTGTGAAAGCTGCAAAAAGTATGAGTAAAGGTGAATTTAAATTGTGTGTAATGAAAAATCCAATAACAATTCCGGGCAAAATAGAATGACTGATGGCGTCACTAATCATTGCCATTTTACGGAGCACTAAAAAGGTGCCAGGAATAGCACAAGCTACAGCAACAATGCTAGCTATAAGTTGAATTTCAATCTGTGCGCTACTCATCGGTTTCGTTTTGTTGGTTATACAAATTTGAAGCAGCATTAAACCCTTTTGCTGTTAAGCTCCACATATTCCCTGTAAGCTTTACATAATCTTTTTCAACTAATTTCTGAAGTGTGCCTTTGGTATAACCTTGAAAATTATTCAAGATTTTAATGGCATGAGGATGCGATACATTCTCGTGGGTTTCAGCAATGTTATACATAAAAGCTAGTGTCTTATGCAATTCGAGATCACGACGATTTTTAACAAATCGGATTTGCCTGAAGAGCAACCCACGGCTTGGTGAGAATATAAACGAAATCAATACAAATACTCCAGCTACCAAAACTATAACAGGACCTGTAGACAGATTATTCTGACTAGCACTAATTGCAGTACCAAAGACTCCCGAAAAAGCTCCAAATAAGGCTGCCAAAAACACCATTACAGATAGACTGTTGGTCCATTGTCTTGCAGCTGCAGCTGGTGCTAACAACATAGCGCTCATTAACACAACACCAACGGTTTGAAGCCCTAAAACGATCGCCAAAACTATAAAACTGGTAATCAAAACATCAATAGTCTTGGTATTAAAGCCTAATGTTTTTGTGTAGTCTGCATCAAAAAGAAGGATTTTGAATTCCTTCCAAAACAGTAGCATTACCAATAAGCATATTCCTGTAACGATTGCCATAGTCCAAACATCACTTTCTACTAAAGTAGCAGCTTGCCCAAATAAGTATTTGTCTAATCCTGCTTGATTGGCATTGGGTTGTTTTTGAATAAAAGTTAACAATAACATTCCAAATCCAAAAAATAAGGAAAGAATTAAACCTAAAGCTGTATCGGATTTCAGATGGGTTTTGGAAACTATTCCTCTAATCCAAAAAGTACCAATGAGACCACTTATGAGTGCACCAATTAACAATGTGTTGCTGTCTTTTGCTCCAGTGATTAAAAATGCTATGGCAATACCTGGCAATGCAGCATGAGAAATTGCATCACCTAATAAACTTTGTTTTCTTAATACAGCAAAACTGCCAAGCATACCTGTAACTGCACCTAGTATTGCTGTACCAAGCGTAATGGTTCTTAGCGTGTAGTCTGTAAAGACAAGTTTTATATATTCTGTTATATCCACAAATTTCCTGTGAAAGCAGAAACTTTATTCCGCTTTATTATATTAATTTTTTTATAGGATTCCTACCTATTTACTCTTGAATACTCACTTTATAATTAATGCCATAAGTCTTTGTAAGGTTATCATCATTAAAAATATCCTTTACAGGACCAGTGGCTATTTTCTTCACGTTTAGAAAGGTAACCCAATCAAAATATTCGGGAACAGTTTGTAAATCATGGTGAACTACGATTACAGTTTTTCCTGCTTTACGTAAAGCTTTGAGAATATTGATGATTGCTATTTCAGTAGATGCATCCACACCTTGAAAAGGTTCGTCCATAAAGTAGATTGCTGCATTTTGCACCAAGGCTCTTGCCAAGAATATACGCTGTTGTTGCCCTCCAGAAAGCTGACTTATTTGTCGGCTTTTAAAAGATAGCATTCCTACTTTTTCAAGAGCTTCTAACGCTGCTTTCTTTTCCTTTTGTCCAGGTCGTTTTATCCATCCTAAACTTCCGTAAGTACCCATCATTACCACATCTAAAGCCGTAGTTGGGAAATCCCAATCCACACTTCCTTTTTGAGGCACATAAGCTACTTTTTGGCGTTGTTTATCATAAGGTTTTCCGTAAATAGAAACACTACCTGCAATAGGTTTCAAAATTCCTAAAATAGATTTTATAAGTGTAGATTTACCTGCTCCATTAGGGCCAACAATAGCCATGAGTACTCCTTCTGGGATTTCTAAATCGATATCCCAAAGTACAGGTTTGTAGTTGTATGCTACGGTGAGGTCATCTACTTTTACGGCTATTTTACTCATCTTTTTCTAATAATGCGCTAATTATGGTTTTAATATTATATCTGTACATACCTAAATAAGTGCCTTCAGGTGTGCCTGCGTTTCCTAAAGCATCAGAATACAAAGTGCCTCCAATTTCTACATTATGCCCTTTGGATTTTACAGCTTCTTGTAAAGCTTCAATAGTTCTTTGAGGTACTGAACTTTCAACAAATATGGCTTTAATTTTATTTTCAATTATAAACGTTGAGAGCTTTTGTACGTCTTGTACTCCAGCTTCTGTTGCTGTGGATAAACCTTGCAATCCCATAACTTTAAACCGATACGCTTCACCAAAGTAACTAAAGGCATCGTGAGCTGTAACTAATATTCTTTTCTCTGATGGAAGAATATCAACTACACCTTGAACATCTTTCTTAAGATGATCTAATTCATTTAGATATTTTTTTTCGTTTAAACTATAATTTTCAGCATTCTCAGGATCCACTTCAGATAGAACTTCAGTCACTTTTTTAGCGAAAATTTTAAAATAATCGATATCAAACCACACGTGTGGATCGTAATTTGAAGCAAAAAATTCTGATTCAATTAATTTACTTTTATCCAATTCTTCCGCCAATGCAATTGAGGTTTTTGATTTGCTTTCCATTTTCTCAAAAACTTCAACCAGTTTTCCTTCTAAATGAAGTCCGTTAT
>OLHK01000063.1_pt1 | contig 40283 bp, 29 predicted proteins | sample 1609371 | NCBI WGS metagenome assembly OLHK01 (sample SAMN05416779, study PRJEB24817) | seawater metagenome | isolation source: Sea water | place: Canada:Atlantic | collected 2013-11
TACACCTCTCTATTCGTCGGCAGCGTCAGATGTGTATAAGAGACAGATATTAATCTCCCAAAGTAAGAAGTAAGGGCAGTACTGCCTTTGTACTGATCTGTAAAATCATTTGCATTTCCAGTGCCTAGGATTGGCACATCATTACTTACAAAATCGCCATCTTGTGATATTACCCCTTCCCATTGTGATTCTTGCGCTTCATGCCCTAACAATGCAGTAACTGTGTGCTTTTGGTTAAAAGTTTTATTGTACGTTAATAAATTCTTTACAATCCAAAAATCAGTATTTTCATTTCTAAGACTTAAAACATTTGTTCCTCTATCTATAGCTCCATATGAAAAGGTAGGCTGAAATCTATTGCTGATATTATTACCAAAATCACCACCAAACTCCAATCTATATGTAAGATTGCTACCCAATTTCAATTCGGAATAGATATTTCCTAAAATTCTGTTTCTGGTTAATTTATTTTCAATGCTCAAAGCTTCTGCAATTGGGTTTCTAATTCCAAATGCAATTTCCTCAGCAGTAACAGGACCAGCAAAAGTTCCATCTGGATTATAGACTGCCGTTGCAGGATTATTTAATAAAGAAAGTGCTATAATACCATTGGTAGAGTTATTTAATGTAATATTTTCATTGGTTCTGCTTGAGGTTATATTAGCTCCTACACTAATCCAGTCTTTTATTTTAGCATTAATATTTGCTCTAACTGTTATTCGGTCGAAAGAAGAACCTATAACAGTACCTTCTTGATCTACGAAACCTGTAGATAGAAAATAGTTGATATCATTTTTACCACCAGAAAAGGAAACTTGATGGTTTTGCATGAATCCTTCCTCAAAAATCTCCTTTTGCCAATTAGTTCCCGGTCCCAATAAGCTTGGGTTTAAAAATTCAATTTGTTCATTAAGTCCATATATCTCACCTATTTCGTTTTGTAACCTTGCATATCCGGGTAAGTCTAAAACATCTATCAAATTGGTAGGACGTTGAATTGCTAAATACGAATTGTAAGAAAGTTTTCCTTTTTCGTTCTTACCTTTTTTGGTTGTAATAATGACAACACCATTTGATCCTCGCGAACCGTAAATAGCGGTAGCTGAAGCGTCTTTTAAAATATCGACAGACTCAATATCGTTGGGATTTATAGCAGACAAAGGACTTACACCTGTTGACCCTGCGTCTTCTCCAAGCCCGTTATCAGCTATTGACCGACCACTTGTACCTACATTATTAGAATCTCCTGAGATTGGAACACCATCTATTATATATAATGGTTCACTAGAACCCGTAATAGAATTAACACCTCTTATTCTTACAGAAACTGCACTACCTGGTTGTCCAGAATTCTGTGTAACGCTAACACCTGCTGCCCTACCTTGTAACAACTGGTCAATACTTACTTGAGGTATGTTTTCTATATCCTCTGCTTCTACACTAGAGACTGAGCCACTAATCTCTTCTTTTAATTGCGAGCCATAACCTATTACAACTACTTCTGATAAATTTTCAAAGCTTTCTTTCAAAGTAACGTTTAAACTCACCCTATTATCTACAGATATTTCTTGAGTTACAAAACCCAAATAACTGAATACCAAAAAGGCGCCATCATTTATAGTAATAGAATAATTACCATCAAAATCTGTAACAACACCATTGGTTGTTCCTTTTTCTATGACATTTACTCCTGGGAGCGGGAGGTTATTAACATCATAAACAGTTCCGTTAACTTTATTCTGTGCGGATATAAATTGACCCACTAAAAAAAATAATAAGAATGAGCATAGAAACTTCTTATTAAAACTAAGGTTTTTAGAATAAGGTTTTCGCATGATTTTAATGTTTAGTACAAGGTTATTATTAAATTATAACTTTCATAAGTTAATAATTGACAAATAATGAATTTTAATGACAAAATATTAACAATATCAAAATTAAAGGAATTGTTAAGTCTATGTTAATATTATTTTGTCATTTACCAATAAAATATATTCGGACACAATATCATTAAATTGAAAACCATTGTAATAAGTCTTGCTGAAAAGTAGGCTGGTGCAAGTTTACAACCATAATTAACCCGTAAAAAAGGTTCAACAGAGTATTTTAATTTTAAAAAAAAGTGTAGAAGGGTTTAGAGAATTCTTTTTATTCCTGAGAATTCATTTTTAAATTGACTTGGAGTACAATTCTTCAACTTTTTAAATACTCTATTAAAATTAGCAATATTGTTAAAGCCACACTTAAAGGCTATTTCCGAAATACTGTTGTCTTTTTCTATTAACCAAATAGCGGCATACCCAATCCTAACGTCATTTACATATTCAACGAAGGTTTTACCTGTACGTTTTTTCATGAATCGATTAAAAGACACGTTACTCATGTTTACAATTTCTGATATTTCAGAAAGGGTGATTTTTTTACTGAAATTATCCTGAACATATTCATAAACCGTTTTAATTTTATCACTGTTTTCAAAACTATCCCTATTTACCGTATATGTAGACAAAAGCCTTTGGTTGCGGGAGTTTGCTAAATCATGAAGTATCGAAATCATCTCTAAGAAATAATCCATACCATCAGACCTTGATACTTTAAATATCCTTTTGCTTAAATCTTTAGCTGTTTTTTCTGAAAACAAAATACCGTGTATAGACCTATCGAGCATATCTTTTATAGGTTTCATTATACGCCTCAACAGTAAACCATCTGAGAATAAATGTTCATCAAACTGAATTGTTATTTCGTGTATACTCTTGTTTTCGCAGTTGTGAGTCATCCAGCCATGGTGTAAGTTAGGTCCCACCAATACCAATTCAATATCCTCAATATCTTCAATGCTATCACCGACAATTCTTTTAACCCCTTTGCCATTGTTAATGAAGTTTAGTTCGTATTCAGGATGAAAATGAACAGGAAAATCAAAATCTTCTTTTATTCTATCAAATACCAAAAAACTGTCCTCTTGGGATAAAGGAGTGATTTCTCGGTGAATATTTTTATGTATTTCCATAGCAAATTTTTAAAATAGTGTAGCAATTTGATAAAATAATATCAATTATATAGTTGCAGGTTGTCTAAATTTGAATCATTAAAATATTACACATTATATAACTTTGAAAACAAAAATATCAATAAATTACAAAAATGACAGTTCTTTTTTAAGGATACCTCACTTTAACGCCTTTTCTTTTAAAAAATCCCTGACCGCATTACTAATACTTTTAGTGTTTTCTTGTCAATCAATTTACACAGGTGGTTACAAAAAACCATCATTGGTTGATAAAAAAATATCAAGACAAACTAAATTATTACGAAAAAAACTTTTTTTAATTTCTAAAAAAGGCTTTGCAATAGGTCATCAAGATTGCACATCTTACGGTATAGGCTGGAAAAAATCTGATTATCCAGACACCAATAAAAGCGATGTGTTTGATATGGTTGAAGATAACCCTTCTGTATATGGGTTTGATATTGGGAAAATAGAACATGGACAAGACAGTAACATAGATGGTGTTCCTTTTAACTTAATGAGAAACTTGATTATTGACGCTCACAAAAATGGAGGCATTATAACTGTGAGTTGGCATTTAGACAACCCTACTTCTGGTGGAGATTCTTGGGACACAATACCAACTGTGTCTAATATACTTAAAGGAGGAAAATACAGAGCTAAATATGAATCTTGGATAGAAAGAGCTGCTACATTCTTTAAGTCCTTAAAATTAGAAAATAAAGAAATCCCAATAATATTTAGACCATTTCATGAAATGAATGGTTCTTGGTTTTGGTGGGGAGATGGGCACTGTACCACTACAGAATATAAACTGTTATGGCACCAAACAGTAAAACTATTGAGAGACAAACATAAGTTACACAATATATTGTACACCTATTCCCCAAATAAACTTAATCCTGAAGATAATTATATGGATTATTATCCTGGCGATGAATATGTTGACATCTTAGGATTGGATATTTATGATTTTAATGATAAAGAAGATTACATGAATTCGGTTGTAAAAGACTTGGCATTAGTTAAATCTATCGCTACACAAAAAGAGAAATTATACGCTTTTACCGAAACTGGTTTAGAAAAAGTAACCACAAAAAATTGGTTTACAGAAGTACTTTATCCCAGTATAAAAGATTCAGGGATTAGCTGGGTTTTATTTTGGAGAAACAAGGATACGACCCATCATTATATGCCTTATAAAAAGCATATAAACGTTATGGATTTTAAAAAATTTGAAAAACTACCACAAACTTTATTCCTTCGAGATATAAAAAACATTAATAACTAGATTTAATGCTACAACCCATAGATATATCCATTATTTTAATTTACCTACTTTCAACAATAGTTATAGGGTTGGTAGTGAGAAAAAAAGCCCAATCAAGTAAAGACAATTATCTTTTAGGAGGAAAATCCATTCCTTGGTATCTATTAGGCTTATCAAATGCATCTGGTATGTTTGATATTTCTGGAACAATATGGCTCGTAACATTAATGTTTGCCTATGGTATTAAAAGTGCTTGGATTCCATGGCTTTGGCCAGTATTTAATCAAATTTTCTTAATGGTTTACCTTTCCAAATGGTTACGGAGATCAAATGTTACCACTGGTGCAGAATGGATTAAAACACGGTTTGGAGTTGGTAAAGGCGGTAGCTTGTCTCATACAATTGTAGTGGTATTCGCATTATTAAGCTGTTTAGGCTTTTTAGCATACGGTTTTATTGGCTTAGGTAAATTTGTAGAAATCTTTATTCCTTGGGAAATAATAAGCGACTATGTACCATTCAATGTTCCTGCCAATTACGTTGCCCATTTTTATGGTATTATTTTTACACTCTTTGCTGTTTTTTACTCACTTTTAGGTGGCATGTCAGGAATTGTTTGGGCAGATGTTATACAATTCACAATAATGACCGTTTCGGCTTTTGTAATAGCATATATAGGTTTTAATGCTATTGGTGAACACACCTTAAATGTTCCTGAGGGTTGGATGAGCCCCTTTTTCGGATGGGAATTGAATATGGACTGGAGTGAAATTATTCCTCAAGTCAATGAAAAAATTAAATCTGATGGCTACGGATTGTTCACTATATTCTTTATGATGATGGTGTTTAAGGGTATCTTGGTAAGTCTTGCCGGTCCTGCTCCAAATTATGATATGCAAAAAATATTATCAACTAAATCTCCTGAGGAAGCATCAAAAATGAGTGGCTTTGTTTCGGTAGTTTTAATGCCTATTCGCTATTTAATGATTGCTGGCTTTGCTGCATTAGCTCTTATTTTTTACGATAGATTAGATTTAATTACGGCTGCTGGGACTATAGATTTCGAATTAATTCTACCATCAGCCATAAAAGAATTTGTTCCCGTTGGGCTTATGGGTCTTTTATTGGCAGGTCTTTTAGCAGCCTTTATGTCAACTTTTGCCGGTACTCTAAATGCTGCACAGGCATATCTAATCAACGATATTTATTTAAAGAACACTAAAACCGCAACCAGTCAATCTCAAGTCAAAATTTTAAATTATGGCTCAGGCATTTTGGTTGTAATAGTAAGTGTGATATTAGGTTTCTTTGTTCAAGATGTAAACTCAATTTTACAGTGGTTGGTCTCTGCGCTATTTGGTAGCTATGTTGTGGCAAATATCTTAAAATGGCATTGGTGGAGGTTCAACGGTCATGGGTTTTTCTGGGGCATGGTAGCAGGCATCATTCCTGCTCTTATACTTCCTTCTGTATTTAATGAAACCTTAGATCTGTACTATTTTCCAATATTATTGCTAACCTCAATATTGGGTTGTTTAATTGGTACGTATTCTGCACCTCCAACCGAAGAATCTGTATTAAAAAGCTTTTATTCAGATGTGAGACCTTGGGGATTTTGGAAACCGATCCACGATAAATTAATACTTGAAAAACCCAACCTTAAAAAAAATTCCAATTTTGGTCGGGATATGTTCAATGTTTTAGTTGGTATAGTAGCACAAACGGCATTGGTAATATTACCAATGTACATAATCTTTAGACGGCAAACTCCAATATATATTTCTATAATAATATTAATTCTATGTGGTTTTTTATTGAAGAAATTTTGGTGGAATAATTTGAAAGAAAAACCTAACTAAAAAAATTATATCGTGTATATGACCATTAAGAATCTTGACAAGGCAAAAAAACATTATGCCAAAATAGTCAATAGAAAAAATAAACCAATAGAGCTATCCAATGGGATTTATAAAAGATATAAATATCCCGTAGTCACGGCTCACCACATTCCTCTTCACTGGAGGTATGATTTAAATCCTACAACCAATCCTAATTTTATTGAAAGGATTGGTTTTAATGCCACTTTTAATGCTGGCGCTATAAAATGGAACAATAAATATATACTCTGCGTCCGTGTTGAAGGTAATGACAGGAAATCTTTTTTTGCAATTGCAGAAAGCAGTAATGGTATTGATGGTTTTGAGTTTTGGGACAAGCCATGTGTAATCCCTCAAACTGAATTCCCAGACACCAATGTTTATGACATGAGATTAACACAGCACGAAGATGGGTGGATATACGGTGTTTTCTGTACGGAACGTAAAGATCCTAAAGCACCTCAAAGCGACACAAGCTCTGCACTCGCTAATGCAGGAATTGTACGAACAAAAGACTTAATTCATTGGGAACGCCTACCAGATCTAAAATCGAATTCGGGTCAACAACGAAACGTGGTATTGCACCCAGAATTTGTTGATGGCAAATATGCAGTTTACACACGCCCACAAGATGGGTTTATTGAAGTTGGAAACGGAGGAGGTATTGGCTTGGGCTATATTGATGATATGGCAAACCCTGTTGTTCAAAATGAAAGGATAATAAATAACAAAATTTATCACACCATTTTTGAATTAAAAAACGGGTTAGGTCCCGCTCCAATTAAAACCAAAGAAGGTTGGTTGCATTTAGCCCATGGAGTAAGAAACACAGCAGCTGGTTTGCGCTATACATTGTATATGTTTATGACAGATCTTAATGATATTTCTAAAGTTACACATCAACCAGCTGGCCATTTAATGAGCCCACTTAATAAAGAAAGAGTTGGAGATGTATCTAATGTATTATTCTCTAATGGCTGGATTACCGACGATGATGGTACAGTATATATCTACTATGCATCTTCAGACACAAGAATGCATGTTGCAGTCTCAACGATAGATAAGTTAATAGATTATGTAACCAACTCACCCAAGGATGGCTATACGTCAGCAAGTTCTGTACAAACCATAATTAATTTAGTTGATAAAAATAAAGGATTATACTAATGTCTAAAGCCCATCAACAGCTTAGTAATGAGTTCAAAAATGAATTAAATAATATTTTAAACTATTGGTCTCAAAACACCATAGATTATAAAAATGGTGGTTTTTTAGGTAAAATCAATCATTATAATGAGGTTGTTCCTAAAGCGTCAAAAGGTGCAATCTTAAACACTCGTATTCTTTGGAGTTTTTCTGCAGCATCCAACCATTTAAACACTGAAGATTATAAAGAAATTTGTGACAGAGCATATCAATACTTACAATCACATTTTAACGACATTACATTTAAAGGTATTTTTTGGGAGTTAGATTATTTAGGGAATCCTATTAATAGACGCAAACAAGTATACGCTCAGGCTTTTGCAATTTATGCATTATCAGAATACTACATATTTTCTAAAAACGAAGAAGCTAAAAATTGGGCTATTGAAATATTTAATTTAATAGAAAAATATGCTAAGGATGAAAAAACAGGATACTTAGAAGCTTTTAATGAAGATTGGACACCTATTGAAGACATGAGGTTGAGCGATAAGGATATGAACGCAGCAAAAACCATGAACACACACCTTCATGTTTTAGAAGCTTATACAACATTGCTTAAAATATATGACAATGAAAATTTAAAAAAATCTTTAAAAACATTGGTCAATATATTTCAAAATAAGTTTTTAAACAGGAATAACCATTATGATTTGTTTTTTGATCAAAACTGGAATTTATTAAGCAACACAGTTTCTTATGGTCATGATATTGAGGCTATTTGGTTAATTATAGAAGCTGTGAAAATTTTAGGGGATGAAGAATTAATGACACAAGCAAAAATTATAGCAATAACTGTTACTGACACTTTTTTAGAAGAGGCCATTGATGATGAAGGTGCAGTAATAAACGAGAAAAATTTAACAACAGGCCATACAGATTATGACAGACATTGGTGGCCTCAGGTTGAAGCCTTGGTTGGTTTAAAGTATGCATACGCAATTAAGAAAAGTAAAAAATACAGTGATTGTTCATTAAAAATATGGGAGTTTACAAAAAAGCATCTTATAGATTACGAGAACGGAGAATGGCACTATAGAGTTGATAAAAACGGGAAAAAGAATACACAGGAAGATAAAGTGAGTATGTGGAAAGCACCTTATCATTCATCAAGAGCACTAATGATTTTAACTGAAAAATGAAAATAAAAAAATTAATTTTAACTAGCCTATTTGCAGGTTTATTTGTTGTTAGCTGTTCAAAAGACGATGCTGAAGAAGAAAATGTAACAAGAGTAAATATAGCTGCAAGTATAGGTTTGGCATCAGAGCCAAATACCAATGGAGAATTTACATTAACCTTATCTGGTTCAGTAAGTACGGCAACAACTATAAGTTATACTATAAGTGGAACCGCAACAAATGGTACAGATTATCAAACTATATCTAATTCTGCCACAATTCCTGCAAATTCTACTAGCAAAACAATAGCTGTAAATATTATTGATGATACTATAACAGAAGATGACGAAACCTTAACTATCACATTAACTACAACAAGTAATCAAAACATAATATTAGACTCAGCAGATACTGCTACAGTCACTATTACTGAAGCACCTGAAGAATTTGTCTTATTACCAGAGGAAGCTTCATTATTTATGGTTAATCCTAATGCTACTCCAGAAACGATTGCGCTATTTTATAATTTAAAAATCCTATCTAAAACAAAATTTGTTGTTGGTCAGCAAGATGCTTTCAATAGTTTTTACAATGATAATGGTGGCGAATCTGACATAAAGAAAACAACTGGTAGTGACCCAGGTTTATTAGGTTCAGATTTTATGTTTATTACCGATGATAATAATGATGGCTCAGCATCCAACTGGTTTTACCAACAAGAAGAAATTATAAAGTATGATGCAATAGAGGCATATAATAAAGGTATGATAAATACATTTTGCTGGCATATGCGAGAACCATATGAAGGAGACCATTTTTATACCAGCGAAATGACTCAATTTCAAAAAGATAATGCTTTTAAAAGTATCCTACCAGAAGGAACAAATCACGATTATTATAAACAAAAACTTCAAAAAATAGCTGAAGTTGCCAATAGTATGGTTGGCAGTGACGGAAAATTAGTTCCCTTTATATTTAGACCTTTCCATGAGTTTGATGGAGATTGGTTTTGGTGGGGAGCAGCATATTGCACACCACAAGAATATAAAACTTTATGGCAGTTTACTGTAACCTATTTAAGAGATACTTTAAATGTTAACAATATCCTATTTGCGTTTTCACCAGATAATAATTTTTTCTCAACTGGTGAATATCTAAGCAGATATCCTGGTGATGCTTATGTAGATATACTTGGTATGGATAATTATGGTGATTTTAATAACCAAGGACAAATGGCTTTAGATAATGCAAACGAAAAACTTCAAATCCTTACAGAAATTGCAAAGGAGAGGGTTAAAATTGCAGCATTAACAGAATCTTGTTTTTTTGTAACTCCTGGTCAAAACAATCCTATTTCAGGATTTTATTCTAATCATCTATATAATGCCTTATCCGAAAATAATGTCGAAATAGGCTTTATGATGTTTTGGACCAACACTGCAGACACTTATTGTACTCCAGCTCCTGGTTTATCTACTACTACAGACTTTTTAGAGTTTATAAACAAACCCAGATCTATTTTGCAAAATGAATTGCCTAATATGTATGAATTACCAGAATAAAATTTTATAATGATAATGAAAAACTTTAAAATTATAGTAACAGGTCTTTGTATCATAGTGTTGTTTTCTTGTAAAAGTAAAAAATACATATTCGATGAAACGCCAGAAAAATCTGATTTTATAACAGTAAATAACACCAAATTTTATAAAGGTGAAAAGCCCTATTATTTTGTTGGAGCCAACTATTGGTATGGCCCTTTAATAGGAGCAAAAAAAAATGGCGACAGAAAACGTCTAATTAAAGAATTAGATTTAATGAAATCTGTAGGTATTGATAATCTTCGCATTTTAGTTGGCGCAGAAGGTGATGGAGGAGATTCTAGAGTTTACCCAGCTTTACAACCAGAACAAGGTGTTTATAACGAAGATTTATTGGATGGATTAGATTTTTTATTAGCAGAAATGAGACAGAGAAATATGTATGCTGTTTTATATTTAAATAACAATTGGATTTGGTCTGGCGGCATGTCTGAATATTTAAAATGGAATGGTTACGGAGAAGTACCCAACCCTTTTTTAGAGCAATACTCTTGGGATGAATACATGAATTACACAAAGCAATTTCATAGTTGCGAGCCTTGTATGGAAGCCTACTATAAACACATAAAATTTATTATTGGTCGTACAAATTCTTATACAAACATTAAGTACGTAGATGACCCATCAATTATGTCTTGGCAAGTGGCTAATGAACCTAGAGTATTAATGACATCTGATCATGAAGACGCTTTTGGTAGTTGGTTAAATGAAACTGTTAGAATAATTAAAGAATCTGCACCAAATCAATTAGTATCTACGGGAACTGAGGGGAAACATGGTTTTTTACAAGATATTGACATGTATCAAAGATTGCATGATAATAACAATATAGATTATTTAGCAATGCATATGTGGCCAAAAAATTGGGGTTGGTATAATATTGATAATGAAAAAGAATCAACTCAAACTTCAATTACAAATGCAATAAAATATATGAATGAGCATATAATTACTGCAAATCAACTTAATAAACCAATAGTAATGTCAGAGTTTGGTTTCCCAAGAGAAAAAGAAAGTTTATCTCTTGATGCCTCAATAGAAAATAGAGATATCTTTTATAAAGCTATTTTTAAGGAAATTGAGAAAAGCAAAGCCAATCAAGGAGCTTTAGCAGGTTTAAATTTTTGGGGGTTTGGAGGTTTTGCACTAACAGATCCTGATAACGGAAAGTGGAAACATGGTGATGATTTTACAGCCGATCCACCACAAGAACCACAAGGGTTAAACACTGTTTTTGTATCAGATATTTCAACATTAGATTTGATTAAAAAATTTAATTTAATATTAGCTGAGTAGTTTGAAAAAACTAGAAAAAACCAAATAAGGTTTTGGGACATTTTTAAATGCTAAAAAAGCTCAACTCAATATTTTGTATTTTTAATAAAAAGGATTTTTCTATGAAAGCTTATATTTTTTCAATCCTATTTAGTATTCCGTTAATACTTAGCTCTCAAACCCAGTCTAAATATATAGTAATTGACCAATTTGGTTACAGGCCTAATTCAGAAAAAATAGCTGTACTCAGAGATCCATTAACAGGCTATGATGCATCTGAGTCTTTTGCTCCTAGTTTTTCTTATGCAATAGTAGAGGCCACCACAAATACACAAGTGTTTTTAGGAAATTCTGTACCTTATAATTCGGGAGCAGAAGACCCTTCTTCAGGAGACAGAGTTTGGTGGTTCGATTTTTCTGCTTTTACAACTCCTGGAACATACTATGTTTTAGATATAAACCAGAATTTAAAATCCTATGATTTTGTTATTGCAGATAACGTTTATGAAGACGTCTTAAAACATGCGGTTCGCACCTTTTACTATCAAAGAGCTGGTTATGCAAAAGAAACTACTTATGCTGGAAACAATTGGGCAGATGGCGCAAGCCATATGGGAAATTTACAAGACACACAAGCAAGACGTTGGGACTCACCCAACGATGCTACAACTGAAAAAGATTTAAGTGGTGGTTGGTATGATGCAGGTGACTATAATAAATACACAACTTGGACAGCGAACTATATTGTAGATTTACTAAAAGCTTACCAAGAGCAACCTAATGCTTGGACAGATGACTATGATTTACCATATTCCGGTAATGGAATTCCAGATATTATTGATGAAATAAAATGGGGAATGGATCATTTATTGCGCTTACAAGAAACCAATGGATCAATGATAAGTATTGTCGATTTAGATCATGCTTCTCCTCCATCTTCTGCTACAGGTCAAAGTTTATATGGTGCTGTAAACACATCGTGTACTTTAGCTTCTACGGTAGCATTTGCTCTTGGGTCTAAAATTTTTAGCGAATTAGGTAACACTGCATACGCAACTACCTTGCAGCTAAGCGCACTTAATGCTTGGAATTGGGCAGAAAATAACCCAAATGTAATTTGGGAAAATAATAGTGCTTCTTATAACTCTGTGGGTATTGGAGCAGGACAACAAGAAACAGACAATGATGGTCGTTTTGCTTATAAAATGCGTGCAGCAATCCATCTATATGATTTAACATTAGATAATACTTATAAAACTTATATAGATAACAATTATCAAAATATGCATTTAATACAGTGGAATTATGCCTATTCTTTTGAACAAGAGAATCAAGAAACATTATTGTATTATACATCAATTCCTACTGCGACTCCTACAGTAGCAAACACCATTAAAAATACGTATGCAAACGCGATGAATACTGCTAATAATTTTGGCGGTTTTACGAATGAAACAGATCCATATTTAGCTCATCTTGCAGATTATGTCTGGGGAAGTAACGGCACAAAATCCAGAAAAGGTTTAATGTTTACAGACTATGTAAACTATCAAATTAATACTATAAACGATGATAACGCTCTTAAAGCTGCAGAACGCTATATTCATTATATAAATGGTGTTAACCCATTAAATTTCTGCTATTTATCTAACATGTATGATTATGGTGCAGATAATGGTGTTAACGAATTTTACCATACTTGGTTTGGAAATGGAACTGAATGGGATAATGTGCAAAATGATTTATATGGTCCTGCTCCAGGTTATTTAGTTGGCGGACCAAACCCATCTTATAATTGGGATGGTTGTTGCCCTTCTGGTTGTGGTAGTGAAACTTGTGATGCTAACCAAGTAGCTAGAATTAATGGGCAACCAAAGCAAAAAGCCTACGACGATTTTAATACGAGTTGGCCAATGAATTCTTGGGAAGTTACTGAAAACAGTAATGGTTACCAAGTAGCCTATATACGGTTACTGTCTAAGTTTGTTGATGTTAGTGGTTCTCTATCAATAAATGAACAAGAACTACCAAATATTATAGCTTCTCCTAACCCTTTTAAAAATGAAATAAGCATAACTTCAGAAGAACTTCTTACCTATACTATATACGACCTTTTTGGAAGAATTATTGAAAAAGGCGAATGTCATCAAAATTGTTCTATAGGAAAAAGTATCACATTTTCAGGGTTTTATTTTGCAGTTTTTAATACTGATAAAGGACAAAAATCTATAAAACTGATTAAGCAATAGTACCTAATCAGTATTTGTTACAAAAGCAATATGTTTACTGTCTTTACTCCAACTAGGCACATTTATTGTGCCTTGTCCACCATATAAATAGGCAATAATTTTAGGCTTTTCACTTAAATCTGTTGGCATTAAACGCAAAGTACAATGTTGATAAAAAGGGTGATCACCAAATGCAATAGTAGGCGGAAATGAGATAAATGCTATCCATTTTCCATCTGGTGAAATATGAGGAAACCAATCTTTGTAATTGGTATCAAAAGTTAACTGTATAGGATTACTGCCATCAGCTCTCATACGCCAAAGCTGCATATTTCCTGTTCGATTAGAATTGAAATAAATATATTTTCCATCAGGTGAATATTCGCTACCATCATCTAAATCTTTTGTGTCTGTTAACTGAAATTCTTCTCGAGTTTCAATATGACTTCCATAAATATCATATTTACCTTTTCTGTTTGCTGTATAAATAATGGTTTTATTATCTGGTGAAATTCCATGTAAATATGAAGCTCCAACACCATCGTGTGTAATTTTTCGGGGAAAAGAATCGCCTTTAGGATTCATAATATATATTGATGAAGTACCATTATCATCTTGGTTATGATGACTTATTCCTAATAACTTTTCGTCAAAAGAGAAAATGTGATCATTATTGTTATTAACTGCAAATCCTGTATTGATTTGTTTAGAGATACCTGTTTCAAAAGAATAGCTATATAAATATCCGTTAGAATTATACACTAACTTTTTATCATCATTAACCCAGTTTGGTGCTTGTAATGAATGTGCAGAAGTAAATAAAACTTTTCGTTTTCCTGTTTCAACATTCATCGTTTCCATAACACTCCCAATATAATCTCTGTATGGCTCAAAATTTGGATCTACAGGTTTGATGATACGAACATTACTAAACACAGCTGTTTCAATTACATCTTCATTATGCGAACAAACAAATAAACCAACAAATGCTTCATTTTTTAAAGGAACATTTTCTAATTTGGTAGTTACAAACGGCTCACCAAAATTTGCGGTTGACATGTAATAATCATTACCTCTTCGTTCTAATTGAACTACATCTGGTAATTTATCCACAGATTCTACTATCTGCTCAGTGTCTCCTCCATCTATTCTTCTGTATTGTAATGCTGTTAATCCATCACCTCCGTGAATAGAAGCATGTACTTCAGGCGAATTATCACTCAAATTATTACGCACCATCCAACCTATTTTTCTATGAGGATCAATGCCTTTACTTTTAAATTTCATATGAGCTCTTACAATAAAATCGCCTTGTATTGAAGTGTATAAATATTGACACTCATCTCTAACTAACCAAACATTGGAGCCTGCTCCAGAAATAATATATTCTTGTGTATCAATATTATAACTTACATCTCCTATGTTTTTAGGATTACCTATATCAATTCTATTTTCAAAAATTCCTAGAGATGCTGTTTCTGTTTTCATTTGAGATTGACAATAACTATTTTGATTTATGCTACTAAAATAAAACAGTTAACTATTAATTTTTTCAGAGCAAATTTATTTAGTTAACTCGAAGGTAGTTTCAAGGGATGTATTGGAACTTCCACCAACAAAAACTTTAAAGTCTCCAGCCTCGACAATATATTTTCCGTCATTATTGTAAAAGCCTAGCGTTTCTTTATTTAAAGTGAAAGCTACGGTTTTTGTTTCACCTTTTTTTAATTCAACTAGTTCAAAACCTTTTAATTCTTTTACAGGACGTGTAACACTCCCGAATAAATCTCTAATATATAACTGAACCACTTCTTTTCCGTTAAAGTTTCCTGTATTGGTCACATTTACTGAAACTGAAATATCTTCTCCTATTACTGCTGATGTTGTATTCAATTTTAAATCCGAATACTTAAATGTTGTATAACTTAATCCATATCCAAAAGGATATAAAGGTGTATTTTCAACATCACTATAATGCGACCAAAATACATTTCCATCCTTATCTGTTGGACGACCTGTATTTTTATAATTATAATAAATTGGTACTTGCCCAACATTTCTAGGAAACGTCATTGGTAATTTACCACTAGGATTATAATCACCATATAAAACTTGCGCAACAGCGTTTCCTGTTTCGGTTCCTAATTGCCATGCTTCAACAATTGCAGGAATATTTTCATCAGCCCAAGTAATTGCTAATGGACGACCATTATTTAAGACTAAAACGATGTTTTTGTTTACTTTATAAACTTCTTCCAATAAGTCTTGTTGCACTCCTGGCAATTGTAAGTTTGTTCTACTTCTTGCTTCACCTGTTTGAAAACCGTGCTCTCCCAATACCATAACTACAACATCAGCTTGTTTTGCAGTATTAATGGCTTCCTCAAAATCGCTTTTGTCAGTGGTGTTGATTTTTACTTCTTGGATAAATTCTGCTTTACCAATGGTTACATCTGCACCTTTAGCATAAGTCAATATATTTCCTTTGTAGGCTTGCATACCTTCTAATACTGAAACTGCTGTTTCATCGTCAGATGCTATTCTCCAGCTCCCTAAAGGACTTGTTTTATCATTTGCTAAAGCACCAATTAAAGCTATTGTTTTACCTTCTTTTTTTAGTGGTAACAAGTTGTTTTCATTCTTTAATAAAACGATGGATTTTTTTGCCATATCTAATACAGCATCATGATTTTTTTGACTTCCAATAGTTTCTCTTTCTAAAGTTTCATCACAATATTTATACGGATTGTCAAATAATCCTAATTCAAATTTTACACGTAAAATTCTACGGACAGCATCATCTAAAATACTTTCATTTACAACACCGTCTTTAACCAATTGTGTCAATTCTTCAATATAAACATTACCTTCCATATCCATATCTGAACCAGCAATTGCAGCTATTTTTGCTGCTTCTCGTTTATCTTTTGCGTGTCCCCAATTTATCATTTCATTAATTGAAGCCCAATCTGATACCACATAACCATCAAACTTCCATTCGTCTTTTAAAATATCCCGTTGCAAATAAGAACTTCCGGTTACAGGAACACCATTTATTTCATTAAAGGAATTCATAAGTGTACGAACTCCTGCATCTACAGCCGATTTAAATGGCGGCAAAACCATATTGTGTAGTGTTGATGTGCCGATATCTACAGTATTATATTCTTTGCCAGATTCTGAAAACCCATAAGCTGCAAAGTGTTTTGCACATGCAGCAATGGTATTAGTAGCCGACAAATCGTCTCCTTGAAACCCTTTTACTCTAGCTGCTGCTACTTTACTTCCTAAAAATGGATCTTCACCTGCTCCTTCCATAACGCGTCCCCAACGTGCATCTCTAGAAATATCTACCATTGGACCGAATGTCCAATTTATTCCTGAAGCAGATGCTTCTGTTGCAGCAATATGTGCAGAGTTTTTTATAGCTTCTAAATCCCAGCTCGCAGCTTCTGCTAACGGAATAGGACTCAGTGTTTTGTAACCATGAATCACATCAAAACCAATAATTAATGGTATTCCCAAACGCGACTCTTCTACAGCAATTTTTTGAACGGCTCTTACCTCTTTTGCGCCTCTTACAGACAACATAGAACCAACCCAACCTTTGCGTAAATGCTCATGTTTTTTTTCGGCACTTCCTCCTTCTGGTGCAGGTCCTGTAACATCCCAAAAACCATTGTATTGATTCATCTGACCTACTTTTTCTTCAATGGTCATTTGGCTTAACAATGTGTTTATTTTTTGCTCTATGGTGTTCTTTTTACTCATTTTTGTTGGTTTTTGAGCTTTACAATTAGTTAATACAATTAGAGTTAAAGCTAAAATTATGTAGTGTCTTAAAATGTTCATAGTATGAAATTTATTGTTCAGTAATAAAACTTGATGCTGGTAAATCAGCTCTATTATATACATTGGATTGTAATGCGTTTCCCCAAGCAAATCTTATTCTTGTTGGTTGTTTTACTTTATTAGAACTCACTATTATAGTTTGATCTTTTAACTTTATTTGTGCAGGATAAAACACATTATCTTCTCCAGCTATTTCGAACAAAGAAGTGTTTCCGCTTATATATAGTCCTTCAGCATTTTTAAAATGAACCATTGCTTTTTTCTTATTAAAAGCTACACTATCAACCTGTGGATGCTCCACTAAGCTATCAATGACTTTATAATATTTTTTTAAAGCTAGGTTAGCTAACCTAATGCCTACTGACTTTTTATCTTTTGGATGAATATCATCTGTTGGTGAAACATCAGAAACAACAACTATCTCAGTGTTTTCTTTATTATTGGCAATTATGCGTTGAGCGTTTCTAATTTTTACACCTCCAAAATGTTCATAACCATCATCATAAGGAGCAATTTGAACAATATAAAACGGAAAATCATCTTGCCATAAATCTCGCCAAGAGTCAATTAAAGCAGAAAGCACTTGGTCATATACTAAAGAACCCACATTTTTTTCTCCTTGATACCAAAGTGTTCCCGATAAATTATAGCCTATAATGGGATAAATCATTGTGTTAAAGGCTTTTGATGGTTTAATAGGTCCCCATTCATCCGGTTTGTGCTGGTTTGCAGCTTCGTCCAATACTTGGTTACTTTGAAAAACTTCTTTAGGCATCCAAATTTCGGCAGGTGTGCCTCCCCAAGCTGAAATGATTAAACCAACTGGTGTATCTTTTAAGGTTGTTTGTAGTTTCTGTGCAAAAAAATATGCTACAGCACTATTGTTTTTCATGGTTTTTGGTGTGCAAACTTCCCATTTCCCGATGATATGCTCTTGCGGATAATCTGCAGAAGATTTTTCTACTCTAAAAAATCGTATGGTTGGATAATTCGCTTTCGAGACTTCTTCATCTCCATCTTTAATTCCCCAAGATGCAGACATTTCCATGTTAGATTGCCCAGAACATAACCAAACCTCACCTATTAAAACATCGTTTATAATAATTTCGTTATAACCTGTAATGGTTATGGAATAGGTAGCACCAGCTTCTGGTGTTTTAATATTGATTTCCCATTTTGCAAGATTTGTTGCTTTTACTTTGTAAACCTCATCAGTCCAAGATGGTTTAATTTGTACTTCTTCATTTGGGCTTGCCCATCCCCAAAATTTCACATCTTCGTTCTGTTGTAAAACCATGTGATCCGAAACAATGGAAGGCAATGACACATTAGCCAACATAACGTTAGACATGAAAAATATGATATATAGTATGCCTCGTTTCATAGTTATTTCAAAATTGTTTCTATAGCTTCTAATTCTGAAGTTAAAAACGTTTTATTTTCTAAAGCACCAAGATTATCTAATAATTGTTTTTTACTACTTACACCAACCAATACAGAAGTGACACGTTTATCCTTTAATAGCCATGCAACAGCCATTTGTGCTAAGGTTTGATTTCTGTTTTCAGCAATTTTAGTTAACTGTTTTGCTTGTTCTATTTTAGCTGAAGTGACTTCGTCTAATTGTAAAAAACCTGTGGATTTTGCAGCTCTTGAATCTTCAGGGATTCCGCTTAAATATTTTGAAGTTAAAATACCTTGTTCTAAAGGTGAAAACGGAATGCAGCCGATTCCTTCATCTTCCAAGGTATCAAGCAATCCATCTTCTACCCAACGATCCATTATATTGTATCGTGGTTGATGAATTAAACAAGGTGTTCCTAATTCTTTTAAAATTTTTGAAGCTTTTTTAGTCTCTTCCGCATTATAAGATGAAATACCTACATAAAGTGCTTTTCCTTGTCTAACAATTAAATCTAATGCAGACATGGTTTCTTCTAAAGGTGTATCAGGATCTGGACGATGGTGATAAAATATATCTACATACTCTAAACCCATACGTTTTAAACTTTGATCTAAACTGGCTACCAAATATTTTTTAGACCCTAAATCGCCATAAGGTCCAGGCCACATTCCCCAACCTGCTTTGGTTGAGATAATTAATTCGTCTCTATAATTAGAAAAACTTTGCTTTAAAATTTTACCAAAATTCTCTTCTGCAGAACCTGGTGGTGGACCATAATTATTTGCTAAATCGAAATGTGTAATCCCCTTATCAAAAGCTGTGTGAAGGATTTCTTTAGCATTGTCAATCTTATCCACATCTCCAAAGTTATGCCATAATCCCAATGAAATTTCGGACAATAACAATCCACTTTTTCCAGAGCGTCTGTAAGGCATGGTATCGTATCTATTTTCTGAAGCTGTGTACATATTATTCTTTAATTAATATTGATTTAAAAAAAGGCTCTAATGCATTTGCCATATCATTTTGTTCTTCTACACTTGGATGGTAATTACAACCATTTGGATACACCTTATCAAACTGAAACAATGCAATGTTTTTACCTTGATTAATTTTGAAATATTCTTGCACTTGTTTTAAGCATGAAATCAAAGTATCTTTCTTTTCACCATCAATCATTGGACTACTTAACAAAGCGATTTTAGTTTCCGGAAAGCGTTTGTAAATGTTTTTTACAAAACTGATATAACTAGCTGTATATTTTTCAATATTAAAAGGCAGTCGTTCTTTTATACCATCACCATCAGACATGTCGTTAGTTCCCAAACAAATACTCACAACATCTGGTTTAAAATCTAAATTATAAGGTTTTGGGTTTTCTTTATTTAAATACAAATGGTCATAAACTTGAGGCATAATGGCTTCTTCTATGTTTTCGTCATTCCAATTGCGGTACATACCCATCCCAGAAACTGAACTTAGCACAAAATCTGCATTAAACCGTCTTGCTAATCTGGGTCCATAAGCTAAATAGGCATTATGCTGGTCTTGATAGTCGCCTTCATTACATGGAATACCAGAATCATCAGAAAGTGCTCCACATGTTATGGAATCTCCAATAAATTCAATTTTAAATGGTTTTTTTTCCATAGGCAATAGTGCTTCAGCATCAATACCATGGAATATTATTTTGTCATTAAATGCTTCCGTAGCTTTATAAATTCCTATTTTGTTTTGATCTGCATTAGGTAATTCTAATGTTATTTTCTGAATAGAATCTCCTTCAATCTTATAACGTTTATTATAGTGGTCATTTACAGAAATCACATAATAATTTCTGTCTAATGACTCTGTTTGAAGGTATATATTTATAGAATTTCCTTTTACATTAAACTCTACATAAGAAGCAGAACTGATTAAACCAACAGAAGTATCTTGAAGCACTTCATATCTGCCAGAATAATTAAACAATTCATTTGAAGGTTGATAATTTAGCATTGATACTTTTGTTTCTTTACAAGTAAAAAATACAATTAAAACAACAGAAATAAAACTAAATTTTAGCATTGTGATCATATGTAAAAATAGGGTAAACTTATTTTTATTTTTTAGTGTATATTTTCAAATTGTAATACTATTTACGATTTAAAAACCACTTAATTAATTCAAGAAATTTTATTGAACCTTTGAATTGATTTGAATTCTGATTTAAACTCACTTGGAGTAACATTTTTTGATTTCTTAAAAAATCTATTAAAGTTAGCTATATTATTAAATCCACACTTATAGGCTATTTCACCAATAGACATATCTGTTTCAATAAGTAATTTTATGGCATGGCTTATACGTTCATCATTCATATATTCAATAAACGTTTTCCCTGTACGTTTTTTTATAAATCTATTAAACGAGCTTGGACTCATATTGACCAAAGCACAGATCTCCTTGAGTGAAATTTTACGAGAATGATTTTGTTTTATAAACTCCTGAACTTTTTTAATTCTATCGCTATTATCGTAATCACTATCTCTCACTACATTAGAGGATAACAATCTTGGGGCTTTAGCATCTGCAAGTTCTTCAAGTAATTTTAAAAGTTTTATAAAGTCTGAAACGCCATCCGTAGAATTTAATTCTTTTATTCTTGGCATTAACTTCATAGCTGTGTTTCTATCGAAAAGAATGCCATGTTTAGATTTTTTAAATAAGTCTTGTAATGGTTTAAAGTTCTTTAATGACAGTAATTTATTATTAAACAAATCGCCATGAAACTGTATGGTTATTTCATAAATGTTCTGGCTTGTGCAGTTATGTGTTTCCCAACCATGTTCTAAATTAGGTCCTACTAAAACTAATTCTATATCATCAATTTCTTCCATGGATGTTCCCACTACACGTCTAACACCTTTTCCATTAAGAATAAAATTTAGTTCGTATTCTGGGTGAAAATGAATAGGAAAATCAAATTTTTGCTTAACACGATCTATAATTAGAAAAACATCATCTGATTTTAATTGTGTTATTTCTCGATTAATATTTTCGCTCATTGTCCATGTGGTTTAAATTAGTCGTAGTTATAACTTTGTAGTTTTTTCTTAAAATATGTACCATGTCGTGATGGCTTATAACTATCCCAATCTTCAAACAATCTCGGAGCCCATTCGGCATCAAACACCCAGACTACATAAGATATTTCTCTTTCATCACAATAATTGGTAATAGCATCACCATAAGATTCATCGCTAATGACTGGTATGTGAGCTCCAGGATCTTCGGGTCCACTAAACCCAATTTCTGTAAGTATCAAAGGATATTTTTCTTTAACAAAACCCCAATCTTTGGTCCATTGCTCTTCCCAAGGCCTATCCCTTTTTTGAGGGTAAGGATGACTTACATAGCCTATTCCCTCAATATTTAAAGGATCATCTAGAACAGGAGTTAAATCGTAAGCCCAATTAAATCCAGCTACTAACGGAATACCTTCACCTCCATTCGCTCTAATAATCCCTATAACTTCTTTATTTATAGTTTTCCATTCTTTCCATGTTGCTGTACCTAGAGTTCCATTGAAAGTCGTTGGTTCATTAAAGATTTCGTAAAATGCCACAGTAGTATTTTTACCATATTTAGAAGCAATAGTTCTCCAAAAATCATAAGTCTGTTTTAGAGTTGTATCATATTTATCTGACTGATACATTTCTGTTTGTAAGTTACCGATACTGTGCCAATCTATTATTACATATAATCCTAACTCTGTTGCCCATTGTATACCATCATCTAAAAGTTTTAAATACGTTTCTTGTCCTCTTTTAGTCCAATCTGTTGGATGCACAGGTATGCGTACAATATTTGCTCCCCATTTTTTTATTTCTTCAAAATAAGATTTATTCCAGTGTCCTTGTGCTTCTAATTTGTCCGGATCACTAGTATTTAGTCCTCTAAACACAAAAGTTTCTCCTTTTTTATTGACAAAATCGTTTCCGTTAACAGTTAATCTATCTAAGTCATTTTTTGAAAAGCTGCTAAGCACAATAAATATAAAGAAAACTAATGCGAATGGTGCAATTTTAAATAGCTTCATAAATTCAATGGTTTTTGATAACCATTAAATTTATTAGATTAATAATTAAATGAGAAATAAATAATTATAATTGATTAAATAGTTAATAAAAATGATGATTTAGTACATTTTATAACATATCAATATAATTTTTTAAACAATCTGCTATAGATTTTAATAGCTGATGGGAAAAAGTTTAAATTATAAAAAAAGGTAGTAAAATTATTATTTAAACATTAAACACTTAAAAACAAAAAAAGCCCAATCTTACGATTGAGCTTTCTTCTGTACTGAAGACGGGACTTGAACCCGTACGTCCTAATGGACATTGGATTTTAAGTCCAACGTGTCTACCAATTCCACCACTTCAGCATTTTGATTGCAGCTGCAACCAAAAAATTGGTATATATTTTATAGAGCGAAAGATGGGATTTGAACCCACGACCTCCACCTTGGCAAGGTGATGCTCTACCCCTGAGCTACTTTCGCAAATTTTTAAAAGAACTGTTTCGCTCTAAAAGCGGATGCAAATTTAAAATATTTCTTATAAAAGCAAAGGCTTTTTTACTAAATAAATATAAATATTTTTAGGCCTGCTTTTTCTTTACCAACATTCGTTTTATTTCGTTTAATTTCATCAGCGCTTCAACTGGTGTTAAAGTATCAATATCGGTGTGCAGAATTTCGTCTTTAATATCTTCTAAAAGAGGATCATCTAAATTAAAGAAGCTTAGCTGCAAATCGTCTTTTAAGGTCTTTACCTTATCTGTTAACTCCTCGCTAGAGTGTGATTTTTCTAATTTTGAAAGTATCTTATTTGCGCGTCTTATTACTTGTTGAGGCATTCCTGCCATTTTTGCCACATGGATACCAAAACTATGCTCACTTCCTCCTTCAACTAATTTTCTCACAAAAAGTACATTATCTTTTAACTCTTTTACAGATACGTTGAAATTCTTAATTTTATCAAACGTTTCACACATTTCATTTAGCTCATGATAATGCGTTGCGAATAAGGTTTTAGGTTTTGATGGATGCTCATGCAAAAATTCACTAATAGCCCATGCGATTGAAATACCATCATACGTACTCGTTCCTCTTCCTATTTCATCTAAAAGCACCAAACTTCGGTCTGAAATATTATTTAAAATTGAAGCTGTTTCATTCATTTCTACCATAAAGGTAGATTCTCCCATTGAGATATTGTCACTTGCTCCAACACGCGTAAAGATTTTATCTACGAGACCTATTCTTGCTTCATCCGCAGGGACAAAACTACCAATTTGAGCCAAAAGAACAATCAAAGCAGTTTGTCTTAAAATTGCAGATTTACCAGACATATTTGGCCCAGTAATCATAATAATTTGTTGGCTTTCCCTGTCTAAAAACACATCATTTGCTATATAAGGCTCACCAATTGGCAATTGTTGTTCTATAACTGGATGACGACCATCTTTTATGTCTAAATCAAAGCTGTCATCAATCTTTGGGTAAACGTATTTGTTAGATTTTGCTAAAGTTGCAAAACCACACAAACAGTCTAATTGACCAATCAATTGGGCATTTTGCTGCACTGGTAGAATAAATTGATGCATCCACGTGACTAATTCTGCAAACAATTGTTGTTCAATAGCTAAAATACGTTCTTCTGCACCAAGTATTTTAGCTTCATATTCCTTAAGTTCTTCTGTAATATAACGCTCTGCATTCACCAGAGTCTGCTTCCGCACCCACTCTTCTGGAACTTTGTCTTTATGTGAATTTCGGACTTCAATGTAATATCCAAAAACGTTATTTGATGCGATTTTTAAAGACGTAATTCCGGTACGCTCACTTTCACGTTTCAACATATTGTCTAAATATGTTTTACCCGATTGCGACAAACCTCTTAACTCATCCAATTCTTGCGAAAATCCTTTAGCAATTGTGTTTCCTTTCAATACATTGACAGGAGCTTCTTCGTTTAAAGTTTCTTTTATTTTATCACGCAGTAAATCGCAACGGTGTAAACCATCACCAATAATTTTTAAAGCCTCATTGCCACAACCTTCTGCCACTGATTTTATGGGAACAATGGCTTCAAGTGAATTTTTAAGTTGAATAACTTCTCGTGGACTCACTTTAGTCGTTGCTATTTTTGAAATCAAGCGCTCAATGTCACCAATGTGTTTAATTTGGGTTTGCACCTTTTGAAGCACTCTTTCGTTATCCAAAAGAAATTGAACAACCTCATGACGCTGTTTTATTTTTTCAGCATTTTTGAGAGGAAGTGCTAACCACCGTTTTAACGTACGGCCTCCCATCGCAGAAATAGTTTTATCTATTACATTAATTAGAGTAACAGCATTGGCATTGGTAGAATTGTAAAGTTCAAGATTTCTAATGGTGAATTTATCCATCCACACATAATCATCAGTAGCGATTCTAGAAATCGTGGCAATATGCTCTAACTTGTTATGCCGTGTTTCACTTAAGTAATGTAGCACCACACCTGATGCTATAATGCCCTCGTACAAATCTTCAATCCCAAAACCTTTGAGTGTTTTTGTATTAAAATGCTTTATTAAAGTTTCATTGGCATAATCTGCTTGAAACACCCAATCTTCTAAATAGAACGTGTGAAAGTCATTTCCGAAGGTTTCAGAAAATTCTTTTCGGCATTTTTTTGAAATCAGAACTTCGCTTGGGTTAAAATTCTGAAGCAGTTTGTCAATGTATTCGGCATTGCCTTGGGAGGTCAAAAATTCTCCTGTTGAAATATCCAAAAACGAGACTCCAATTCTTTGTTTTTCAAAATAGACTGCAGCCAAAAAGTTATTGGATTTTGAACTAAGAATATCATCATTGAGTGCCACACCTGGCGTAACTAGTTCGGTTACACCTCGTTTTACAATTTTTTTGGTTTGTTTTGGGTCTTCCAATTGGTCGCAAATAGCAACACGCTCACCTGCTCTTACCAATTTTGGCAAATATGTATTTAATGAATGATGCGGAAAACCTGCTAATTCGGTTTCACTTTCACTACCTGCTCCACGTTTGGTTAAAATGATGTCGAGAATTTTCGATGCTTTTACGGCATCGCCACCAAAGGTTTCATAAAAATCACCAACTCTAAACAATAACAACGCATCAGGATATTTAACCTTAATGGCATTGTACTGTTTCATTAATGGAGTTTCTTTTTTTGCTTTTTTAGCCAATGGTATTCTAAGTTTTAAGTTCTATTTTTGTGTGAATTGTAAGTTTGCTAATTTAGCCAAATAGCCTTGTTTTATAAAAGGAATACCCAATAAGTTATCTACAATAAAGCCAAGATTTCAACATGCGAAAGTTAAAAAATGAAGAATTAGGACGCTTAGAAATTGCAGAATTTAAAGCTGCTGAAAAGACTCCAATCATCATAATATTGGATAACATTAGAAGCCTAAACAACATTGGTTCTGTGTTTAGAACCAGCGATGCGTTTTTAATTGAAAAGATTTATTTGTGCGGAATTACAGCAACTCCTCCACATAATGACATCCGAAAAACAGCCTTGGGAAGTACAGAAACAGTAGATTGGGAGTACGTAGAAAACACTATAAACCTCGTTGAAAAGTTAAAAGCTGAAAGCATAAAAGTTTGCTCTATTGAGCAAGCAGAACGTGCTACGATGTTAAATACATTTAATCCTCAATCAAAAACCAAATATGCTTTTGTTTTTGGCAACGAAGTAAAAGGTGTTGCCCAAAATGTGGTTGATGCAAGCGATGTGGTTATTGAAATTCCGCAATATGGAACAAAACACTCTTTGAATATTTCGGTAAGTTGTGGTATTGTGGTTTGGGATGTGCACAGCAAACTAAATTCTAAAAAATAAATGTCAAAGAAACCTTGGCCAACAAAAGCGGTAATGCAACAAATTTACGAACAGCATCTTTGGGGCGGAAAAGAATTTGATTTTTATTCTGGCTATGGTTCTCACCGTAGAGAAATCGTACAGCCTTATTTAGATGCTGTAATTGAGTTTTTTAAATCCCAAAATAATTCTTTGACGGTTTGCGATTTAGGCTGTGGAGATTTTAATATTGCAAAACACTTTGCCAAATTCGTCAACAAATATATTGCAATAGATATTGTAAAAGATTTAATTGAAAGAAACACATCTAAATTTAGAGAAGACAACTTAGAGTTTCTGTGTTTGGACATTGCAAAAGACAAACTTCCACCAGGAGATTGCATTATATTACGACAAGTACTTCAACATTTATCAAACAAGGAAATACAACAAATTATACCAAAATTAGATTCCTATAAATATATAATTCTAACAGAGCACCTACCAAAAGGCAACTTTATTCCAAATAAAACTATTATTTCTGGTCAAGGAATACGTCTTAAACAAAACAGTGGAGTTAAGTTGTTAGACCCTCCATTTAACTTCAAAGTTATAGAAGAGAAAATATTAAACGAAACCATTCTTGGTAATGACAAAGGTTGTATTACCACGACACTTTATACCTGTTTTTAATCAACAGCGTTGTTGTCATTTACCTCACCTAACAACCATAAATAATCCTCACGAGACTTTACAAAATCCTTATCAGAAATATCAATAATCTTTACGTTCATTTCTGGGTGTCCTTTTAAAAATTCGAGATAACCTGCATTGATTTTTTCTAAATAATCATCTTTAATGCCCTTTTCATAATTACGCCCTCGCTTTTTGATATTTGCCTGCAAACGTTCTGTGTTTTGATAGAGATATACATACAAATCTGGCTTGGCAATATCTTTATAAACCTGATGAAATAATTTACGGTACAACCTAAATTCATCCTCTGGTAATGTGATTTTTGAAAAAATCAAGGATTTATAAACATCATAATCACTTACCATAAAATCCTTAAATAAATCTAACTGTGACAAATCATCACTAATTTGTTGGTAACGGTCTGCTAAAAAAGACATTTCTAAAGTAAAAGCATAACGCTCTGGCTCTTTGTAGAATTTTGGTAAGAATGCATTATCTGCAAAACGTTCCAAAATAAGTTTGGCATTAAAATCTTGTGCTATTTTTTTGGCCAAACTTGTTTTACCAGCTCCTATATTTCCTTCAATAGCAATGTAATTATGATTACCAAAACTGTAACTTTGCTTAGGTTTTTTTAACCAGATATTGACATGTTCAATGTTGGAATTATCGGCACAATCAGCCAGCAAAGCTTCAATAGTTTTGTTTAAAACAGGATGTGTTACATTTTTTGCAATATCCATTAATGGTTGCAATACAAACTTTCGTTTTTGTAATTCAGGATGCGGAATTATCAAGTTTTTTTCTTCTATGATTTCATCTTCATAAAACAAAATATCCAAGTCAATTTCGCGAGATTGGTATTGTTGAGTTGCTTTTTGCGCACGACCCAATTTAATTTCAATAGTTTGAAGCGCTTTCAATAATTTCTTTGGTTTCAACTCTGTTTCAACTGAAACACAAACGTTGTAGAAATCATCACCTTCAAACCCAAATGCTGGAGTATTGTAAACTTTAGAAATTTTTTTTATTGCACCAATACTTTCAAAAATTGCATTAATGGCACTCTGCAAATATTCTAACTTGTTGCCTTTGTTACTGCCTAATGCTATGTAAATGGTTTTGATCGGTCTCATAGAAAGTTCAAAATAACTAAAACAATTTTTAATAGATTATCTTTACAACAACTATTTATCAACCATTTTTAATGCAGTTAAAAGACAAGCTCTTAGCCCAACGTATATACTTATTTTTAGGTGCTCTTTTTATCACTTCATTGGTAGTTTCAAATTTAATATTTCAAAAATTTTTTTACTGGTATCCTTTAGAGGTTGAAATTTTTGGATCCAAATTGTTTGAGATTTCAGTTGGCATTTTGCCTTATCCCATTACCTTTTTAATTACCGATTTAATTAGTGAAATTTATGGTAAAAAACGTGCTAACGATATGGTAATTGCTGGGATTTTTGCTTCACTTTTCTCTGTTGGGATTATTATGGTAGCAGATTATGTACCTGCAATTATTGATTCTCCCATAAATAATGAAACCTTTAAATTGGTATTCAGCAAAACTCTTATTGCTGTTGGCTCTAGTATGATCGCTTATCTTTTAGCACAACTTATAGATATTAGACTTTATCACTTTTGGAAAAAAATGACATATGGGAAGCATCTATGGCTCAGAAACAACTTTTCCACTTGGCTATCACAATTCATTGACACACTTTCCATCATCAGCTTACTCTGTTTTTTTAAGGTCTTACCATGGTCTAGTTTCAAGGGATTGCTTATTAGTGGTTTTTTATTTAAGGTTTTAGTAGCTGCTTTGGATACTCCTTTTTTATACCTTGGTGTTTATCTTTTTAGAAAACGCTTTAAGCTAAAAGTTAATGAAGAAATACAATTGGCATAAAAGCCAATGAATACATTAAAATCTTCTTAAAATTTAATAGAATCCCAACTATTATGCGGACTTTTACGTATAATAAATAGAAGCTAGTACAAAAATCACACAGTCTTTTTTATGAAGAAAATATTTAAAATAATCGGAATAATATTACTCATATTTTTAGCGATACTTATTGCTATTCCATTTGTGTTGGAATCTAAAGTAGACACTATTGTACAAAACTATGCTGATGAAAACCTAAACTCAGAACTTAGTTTTGATGATATAAGCTTAAGCCTTATCAGTAGTTTCCCCAAGGCAAATGTTAGTGTTGAAAATTTGAAAATTACAACACGTGCTCCCTTTGAAGATGAAACATTAGCCACGGCAAAATCAATTTCCTTTGAGATGCCTTTAGGTGAATTGTTTAAAGGAAGTGATGAACCTCTTATAGTAAATGAAATATTGGCCGATGAGTTACTCCTAACGCTTAAGACCAATAAAAAGGGAAGAGTAAATTATGACATCTTAAAAGAAAAAGAAGTTGAAGATACGAATGTGGCTCAAGATTCAACTTCAGGTAGTTTTAGTTTTGACATAGAAAATTATGAACTCAACAACAGTGCCTTTACCTATATCGACGAAGTCTCAAACACAAACCTTTACGCGACTGAAATAAATCATAGTGGCAAAGGGATATTTTCTGGTGAAGTGTCAGAATTAGACACTAAAACGGAAGCAAGAATAAGCATGTCTATTGACAGTACGGAATATTTAAGCAATAACATAATAAAATTAGACGCCTTAATCGATCTCGATTTAGAAAACCAAAAATATACCTTTAAGGACAACACAGGCTTTATAAACGAATTGCCTTTAGAGTTTGAAGGATATGTGCAATTAGTTGAAGAAGGACAGCAAATTGACATTCGATTTAGAAACCCGGAATCCTCTTTCAAATCTTTTTTAGCGGTTATCCCTAAAGAATACACCAAAAACATTGAAAACGTTGAAACCACTGGAAATTTTACAATTAATGGAGTTATAAAAGGTTTGGTTTCTGAAGAAACTATCCCAACGTTAGATATTAATATGCGCTCAGACAACGCATCTTTTAAATATCCTGACCTACCAAAAAGCGTCAGTAATATTATGATTGATGCAGCCGTGAAAAATACCACTGGAAATGTTGATGATACTTATATTGATATAAATAAATTAGATTTTAAAATAGACCAAGACGTTTTTAAATCTGAAGCACATATAAAAAACCTCACTAAAAACATTTTAGTAGATGCCAATATTGATGGTGTTTTAAACTTGGCGAATATATCAAAAGCTTACCCTATTGAAATGGAAAATGAATTGAGTGGAATTCTAAGAGGTAAACTCAACACATCTTTTGATATGGATGCCATTGAAAACAATGCGTATCAGCGTATAAAAAATAATGGCAGTGTTTCTATTTCTAATTTTGTGTTTTCTTCTGAAGATATTGTAAATCCTATTCAAATTAATGAAGCAGACATGACTCTTAAACAAGGCTCAGTAAGCCTTAACACTTTTAATGCCCAAACGGGTAAAAGTGATTTTTCTGCAACAGGAAACATTAACAATTTACTCGGATTTTTATTGAGTGACAAAGGCCTTCAAGGTAATTTTAACCTAACCTCTAATACGTTTGCCATTTCAGATTTTATGGTTGAGGATAAAACAGCAAGCGAAACTTCAAATAAAACAACCTCAGCAAAAGAGTCTTTAAAAATTCCTGAGTTTTTAGAGTGTACCATTTCAGCAAATGCAAATACAGTTTTGTATGACAATTTAACTCTAAAAAATGTTAAAGGGTTGTTGATTATAAAAGACCAAAATGCCAATCTTAAAGATGTCACCACTGACATTTTTAGTGGTAAGTTAGGTGTTTCAGGCAACGTTTCGACTAAAGGCGCTCAACCAAAATTTGATTTAAACTTAGCTATGCAGCAATTTGACATTTCCCAATCCTTTAAAGACTTGGAGATGTTAGAGTCCATAGCACCTATAGCAAAAGTTATTCAAGGAAAATTAAATTCCACAATATCGGTAAGTGGGTTTTTGGACCAAAGTTTTTCACCAGACTTAAGCACTATATCAGGAAACGCATTAGCCGAAATACTAACCTCTAACATTGACACTTCAAAAAGTCCATTGCTTGCAGGATTAGACAATAAACTCAATTTTTTAGATTTACAAAATATTCAAAAAAATATTGACACCAGATTAAGTTTTGATAATGGTCAAGTTACCGTAGAGCCTTTCACCATAAAATATAAGGACATTCCCATTGAAGTTTCAGGAACACATACCTTTACAAATAACATGCAATATGATGTTGTATTTCAGGTGCCTGCAAAATATTTAGGTGGAGAAGTAAATAGACTTATCGGTAAAATAAATGATAACGAAGTAAATAACCTCACAATACCTGTAACTGCCAATATTAATGGTAGTTTTTCCAGTCCAAATATATCTACAGATTTAACAAGTGGTGTTTCTAGCTTAACGAAACAACTCATAGAGATTGAGAAACAAAAATTAATTGGAAAAGGAAAAGATAAAATAAAAGATTTACTTGGTGGAGCAATGGGCGGAAACCAAAACAGCCAAGCAACAGATTCTGTTAAAACAGATAGCACAAAAACCAAAAACAATATTAAAGAAGGAGTGAAATCTGTACTTGGTAGTATTTTTGATCGTAATAAAAAATCTAAAAAAGAACAGGACTCAATCAAAAATTGATTTATTTTTAATAAATACAGCTTTTTTTATTAAAGTTTGTTAATAATTGCCTAATTATTTGCTATTCTTAAAAATTAGGTTATAATGTAGGTTCACTTAACATTAAATAAGATACATGAGGCAGTTAAAAATCACCAAGCAGGTTACCAACAGAGAGGATAAATCTTTAGATAAATATTTACAAGACATCAGTAAAATCCCGTTGATAACCGCAGATGAGGAAGTAGAATTAGCGCAGAGAATTAAGAAAGGTGATCAACAAGCTTTAGACAAGTTAACAACGGCTAACTTAAGATTTGTTGTTTCTGTGGCTAAGCAATATCAAAACCAAGGATTAAAATTACCAGATTTAATTAATGAAGGAAATGCAGGTTTGGTGAAAGCGGCTAAACGTTTTGACGAAACCAGAGGTTTTAAATTTATCTCTTACGCTGTATGGTGGATTAGACAAGCTATTTTACAAGCATTGGCAGAGCAATCGCGTATTGTAAGGTTACCATTGAATAAAATTGGCACAATTAATAAAATAAACAAAGCATTTTCGCACTTGGAGCAAATTAGCCAAAGACCTCCAAATGCTGAGGAAATTGCACGCGAACTAGATATTAGTGTACGCGAGGTTAAACAATCCATGAAAAATTCTGGACGCCATTTATCAATGGATGCACCACTAAAAGATGGAGAGACGTTTAGTCTATATGATGTTGTAAGTTCTGGTGAATCACCAAAACCAGATAAGGAGTTAATGCGCGAATCCTTAAATACTGAAGTTGAGCGTGCTTTAGAAACCTTAACGCAAAAGGAAAGCGACGTTATTCGTTTAAATTTTGGTATTGGAGATCAACCACCAATGACACTTGAAGAAATAGGTAATATTTACGATCTTACAAGAGAGCGTGTAAGACAAATTAGAGAAAAAGGAATTAGAAGATTAAGACACGCTAGTAAGAGTAAAATATTAAAAACGTATTTGGGATAATTTAATTTTTTATTTTCAAATAGTTGATATATATTTGCCGACCATTTGGAAGAATAAGATAACACAAAACTATCGATAAATGATTAAAATCGAAATCAAAGAAGGAGAAAACATAGAACGTGCACTTAAGCGTTATAAGCGTAAACACAGAAATGTGCAGATTATGCAAAACTTAAGAGAATCGCGTTATTTCACTAAGCCTTCTGTTAAAAGAAGAAAAGAGGTTCAAAAAGCTGAGTATATTCAAGGCTTAAGAGATCAAGAAGAAGTATAGATTACTCTTTAGATAAAATATATTAGAGCAACCTTTGGTTGCTCTTTTTTTGTTGCTTTTAAGTTTATATATTTATTTCAACCACCAAACCTTCATTTGCCCTAATATTAAAAACAGTTTCATCTTCAAAAATGAAATACTGACCTTTTATGCCAACCAGTTTACCGGAATAACTTAATTGCTTTTTCAGATTTAGACTTTTCGGCTTTGCAGGATACCTTTCTACAGGAAAATGTAAATTGGTTTCAGAATTAGATTCAATAAAGTATGCTTTGGCTTCTTCAGGAATATATTGCTTTAAGTTAGACCTCCATTCTTTTAAGTCTTCATCTTTAATATCATTTTTCAGCATATTTCGCCAATTGGTCTTATCTGCAACATGTTTTTTTAATGCAATTTCTGTGATACCAGCCAAATAACGGTTAGGCACTTCTACAATTTCAATAGCTTCGTGAGCTCCTTGATCAATCCAACGTGTTGGTACTTGGCTTTTTCTGGTCACACCAACTTTTACATTACTTGAGTTTGCCAAATAAACAACGTGTGGTTGTAACTGTACTTTCTTTTCGTAATCTAAATCCCGATCTTCCTTATCTAAATGTGCGGTACTCAATTCTGGTCGCATAATCCAGTCACCTGCAAAAGGTTTATCAAAAAAACAGCTTTTACAAAATCCTTGTCTGTAAATGAGTTTATTTAAGCCACAACTCAAACACTGTTCTCCAACTAACTTAATTTCAAGTGGTTTATTCAATAATTGATTCACATGAATAAAATCATTTTTAAACACCAAATAATATTGAATCGGTTCTAAAAACTCCGTTTGCATTTTAGTGAGGACACCTGTATAAACCATAAAGAATTTTAGTATTTTTAGCATTAGTAATGTAGCGTAAAGATAGCCAATCCATGCCAATTCCTATTGTAAATTCTATTGCCTCTTGGTTTTTGAAAAAACGATTTCATCAAATCGATCTGTTTTTAAAGTATCCCAATGAAGTACAGAATGAACTCCTTTTTAATTTATTGAGAATTGCCAAGGATACTGAAATTGGCAAGCAATATGATTTTGCCTCTATCAAAACCTATAAAGAGTTTAACGAGCGCGTGCCAGTTGTAAACTATGAAACTATTCAACCATTAATTGAACGCGCCAGACATGGTGAACAAAATATTTTTTGGCCAAGACCAATTAAATGGTTTGCAAAATCTAGTGGTACTACAAATGCCAAAAGCAAGTTTATTCCTGTGAGCTACGAATCTTTAGAAGATTGCCATTACGCAGCGAGTAAAGATTTACTGTGCATGTACCTAAATAATAATGAAAATGCACAATTATTTACAGGTAAAAGTTTACGGCTTGGTGGCAGCAAAGAACTTTATAAAGAAAACGGAACTGTTTTTGGAGATCTAAGTGCCATTCTAATTGATAATATGCCGTTTTGGGCAGAATATAGCAGCACACCAAGTAACAGAGTCTCTTTGATGAGTGATTGGGAAACCAAAATGCAAGCTATTGTTGATGAAACCATAAACGAAAAAGTAACAAGTTTGGCAGGAGTACCATCATGGATGCTGGTGTTACTTAACAATGTATTAGAAACTACTGGTAAAGACAGTATTTTTGATATTTGGCCAAATTTAGAAGTTTACTTCCATGGAGGTGTAAGTTTCAATCCATACATAGAACAATATCGTGCCATTTTACCTTCAAAGAAATTTAAGTATTATGAAATTTATAATGCTTCTGAAGGATTTTTTGCAATACAAGATCAGAATTATTCAGGCGATTTATTACTGATGCTAGATTATGGAATTTTCTATGAATTTATCCCAATGGATGCTTATGGTACTGAAAACCAAAAAGTAATTCCACTAAGCGATGTAGAACTGAACACAAATTATGCTGTTGTCATTACCACAAATGCTGGTTTGTGGCGCTACAGAATTGGTGATACCATTAGATTTGTGAGTTTAAAACCACATAGAATAAAAGTTTCTGGCAGAACCAAGCACCACATCAATGCATTTGGCGAGGAACTGATTATTGAAAATGCTGAAGATGCACTTAAAAAAGTTTGTAAAAGAACTGCATCTGAAATTGTAGATTATACTGCTGCTCCAATTTTTATGAAAGGAAAAGAAAAGGGTGCTCATGAATGGATTATTGAATTTAAAACTCCTCCTGAAAATATGTCTTATTTTGAAGAATTGTTTGATAATGCCCTTAAAGCATTAAACTCTGATTACGAGGCTAAACGTTATAATAATATGACGTTGAACAAACCAAAAATTCATATGGGAAGACAGCACCTTTTCTATGATTGGCTAAAAGAAAACAATAAACTTGGAGGACAACATAAAGTTCCAAGACTTTCAAATTCAAGATGTTATGTTGATGAATTATTGAAATTAAATCAACTGTAGTATTCTATCTTAAAAGTTGCAGTACTGCTCCAGTAATCGGTAAAATTTCTTCGTATATCTAAAAAGAGGCACAAAACGCTCTAGGTTTCATCTAAAACACTAACTTAGAGCAATTAATCCATTTTCCCTACATTATGAGATATACATTTCAACTTATGTTGACTGTATTTGTATTTGTTGCTTATTTCGCATTTAACACTACAGATCCAAAAAGTAATGACACCGTTGCTGACCTAAACGAAAGCGGCTATATTTTTGATGTCAACGTTACACAAATCAATTCAAAATATTCCGAAATACCTAGTGCTGTTTTTAGAAACAAACTAGTCCTTGTATCTTCTAAAAAAATTGGAGCTATTGGTAATGGCATTGATAAAAACACCAACCAACCCTACACTAATTTGTTTTGTACTGACATAGAAAAAGGTAATATAGAATTGTCCACACCTATACTCTTCAGCAGAATTTTAAACAGTAAAGGTAACGAAGGCCAAGTCTCTTTTTCGCCTAACCAGTACACTATTTATTACACACGCAGCGAAAGAGATAATTCAGCCAACTATCAGCTTTATAAAGCTAGGTTAGAATATGGCTCTTATGGTAATTGGACAAATCATAAACTCATAAAATTTAGTAGTAAAGACTATTCTGTAGAAAACCCTCATGTTTCTACAGACGGTAAGTTCTTATATTTTTCTTCTAACATGGAAGGTGGTTTTGGAGGTTTTGATCTTTACAGAGTTTCTATTGAAACTGATGGTACATTAGGTGACCCTATTAATTTAGGAGGAACCGTAAATACTGATAAAGATGAAAAATACCCTCACACCTCTAAAGACGGAAAGGAATTATTTTTCTCTTCTAAAGGGCACAATGGCCAAGGAGGTTATGATATTTTTATTTCAAATAATATTAGAGATTTTGAATATAGTAAACCAAGAAACCTAGGTATAAAAATGAATTCTATTAGAGATGATATTGCCTTTACGCTTATTAACGACAGTAAAGGAGTATTTTCTTCTAACGCAGGTAATGTTGGCCAACGTTTTAATATGTATAAGTTTAATGCTAAAGCTATTTACCAAGACTTGGAAGGTGTAATATTAGAAGAAAACGGTGAAATATTACCAAACACAATTGTCGTTTTATACGATAGTAAAGGCAATGAAATTGAACGTCAATTAACAGGTAAAGATGCGGCTTATATATTTAAAATAAGACCATTTGAAGAATATCAGCTTAAGACCATAAAAGCAGGTTACGAGGATGCTATAGTAGAATTTAAATCAAATAACACTAAAATTGATTTTGCCTTTAAAGAAAACCTGAAATTATCTTCTAAAGGTAAATTGGCCAAGAAAAAGTAAGAAAACCTTTTATCGTAAAAATAGACCAGATAGTTCTATACAACGAATTTTAATTGAAGTTTAACCAAAAAAACAACAAGATTTAGCACCACTACAATTATAGCTTATATATTAGCAGTAAATAAATGTGCTATCATTATTTAAAACCCCTTACTAAATATAAAAATATTGCATGCAATATTAAATTAATCAATCCTTAATTAAACATAAAGCCACAATTTCAAGTTTTGAAATTGTGGCTTTTTTTATTTAAGCAATCTCTATTTAGTTAAGACACAGCCTTAAGTTTCTTTAATGTAGATTTTGCTAATCTATCTTCAGCATAAGCCTTTGTGACATTGAACTTTGTCTCTCCAGAACCTGGCAAATCAAACATAGCTTGTGTTAAAATCTCTTCGCAAAGTGAACGTAATCCACGAGCGCCTAACTTGTATTCTATAGCCTTATCTACTATATAACCTAATGCTCCTTCGGTAATACTAAACTCTACTTCATCCATTTCAAACAACTTTTTGTATTGCTTAATAATGGCATTTTTAGGCTCGGTTAAAATGGCTCTCAATGTTTTTGCATCTAAAGGATCCATATGCGTTAACACTGGTAAACGACCAATTATTTCAGGAATAAGCCCAAAATCCTTTAAGTCTTTCGGAATAATATACTGTAGAATATTATCCTTGTCAATCACATCAGATTTTATAGTGGCATATCCTATGGCTTGCATATTTAATCGTTTTGTAATAACACGCTCAATACCATCAAACGCACCGCCTGCTATAAACAAGATATGCTCTGTATTGACTTCTATAAATTTTTGGTCTGGGTGCTTTCTTCCTCCTTTTGGCGGTACATTAACCGTAGTTCCTTCCAGTAATTTCAATAATGCTTGTTGTACACCTTCTCCTGAAACATCCCTCGTTATAGAAGGATTATCACTTTTTCGTGCAATTTTATCAATTTCATCAATAAAAACGATACCACGTTCGGCTTTTTCTAGATTGTAATCTGCTGCTTGTAGTAGTCTTGTTAAAATACTTTCTACATCTTCACCAACATAACCAGCTTCAGTTAAAACCGTTGCATCAACTATTGCCAAAGGCACATTGAGCATTTTGGCAATGGTCTTTGCCATTAAGGTTTTACCTGTACCTGTTTGGCCAACCATAACTATATTACTTTTCTGAATTTCGATATCGTCATCAGATGGTGGTTGCAACAAACGCTTATAATGATTGTAAACCGCAACGGACATTACACGCTTGGTGTATTCTTGGCCAATTACATATTCATCTAAAAACGATTTAATTTCCTTTGGTTTGCGTAACATTAATTCTGAACTTAATTCAGAATTGCCGGTTTGCTTAGATTCTTCAATAACAATACCATGAGCCTGCTCTATACAGCGATCACAGATATGTGCATCTAAACCTGCTATCAATAAATTTGTTTCTGGCTTTTTCCTACCACAAAATGAACATTCTAATTCTTCTTTTGCCATAACTTTTTAATCTTTTTTCTTAGTTTAGTTAGTCGGTGGATATGGTAATTACTTTCGTTCTAAAACTTCATCGATCATTCCATAATCCAATGCTTCTTGAGAACGCATCCAATAATCACGATCTGAATCTTTTTCTACTTGTTCAAAAGAATTACCTGAGTGGTTTGCTATAATTTGATACAACTCTTCTTTCACTCTTATAGTTTCCTTCAATGCAATTTGCATATCGCTTAATTGCCCTTGGGTACCTGCACTTACTTGGTGAATCATAACACGAGAGTGCTTTAAAGCAGAGCGTTTTCCTTTTTCCCCAGCGCACAATAATACTGCTGCCATAGATGCTGCCATACCAGTACAAATTGTAGCGACGTCTGGTTTTACAAATTGCATGGTATCATAAATACCTAAACCTGCATAAACGCTACCTCCTGGTGAATTAATGTATATTTGAATATCTTTTGAAGCATCTGAACTTTGTAAAAACAGCAACTGTGCTTGTATAATATTTGCAACCTGGTCGTTTACACCTGTACCTAAAAAGATAATACGATCCATCATTAGACGTGAAAACACATCCATTGCAACTGCGTTCATTTGACGCTCTTCAATAATGTTTGGAGTTAAGTTTGAAGGGTACATACTATCAATAATCTTACTGTAATAGTTGCTATTTATCCCTTGATCTTTTGTTGCGAATTTTTCAAATTCTTTTCCGTAGTCCATATAGTTCTTTTATTCTTATTTATCGTTAAAATTTAAGTGTTTCAAAAAATCTTAATTGGATTATTGAATTACTGAGTTTATTTTAGGGTGACATAATTTTTCCTTTAAAAATCATATCAAAAAAAAGGCATAAAATTTTTAAAATTTTACGCCTTAAAGATACTAATATTTTTAGACACCTCTTAACTGTAGAATTCTTTTACAAAATCATCGTAAGTGATTTCTTTTATCTTAAGATTTGCTTCTGTTTTATATAGGTTTAATAACTTCTGACTCATTAATTGTTCAGATAAACGTTTCACCTCTTCTTGATTAGATAAAATGCGTGCTGCTATATCATCTAATTCTTTTTCTGAAGGATTCATTTGTCCAAACTGTGCCATCTGCCCTTTAATCATTTCATTGGCAAAAGCTTTTAATTCTTCAAACTGAACTTGCAAATTATGTTCTGTGATTAATTTACCCTCTATTAATTGGTAGCGCATGCTTTTTTCAGACTTATCATATTCTTCCTTTGCCTGATCTTCTGTCATTGGTTCTTCGCCTGCAGTTTGCATCCACTTTTTTAAAAAGCTCGCTGGTAAATCAAACTTGGTACTTTCTACCAAATATTCAGTAACGTCATTCAACAATTTTTGATCGCTTTGTTGTATAAACTGTTTTTCTGAATCCTCTTTGATCTTTTCTTTAAGTTCAGTTACAGAAGTTACATTTCCTTTGCCAAATAACTTATCAAACAAATCCTGATCCAAGTCAGCCAACTCTCTTTTGTTGATTTCTTTAATTTCAAAATCCACTGCAATATCCAAACCATGAGCATCGTCATGAGATACTTTTAAAAATGTCATTAAATCATGGTCGTCATTAAAAAGTCCTTTGGCTGTCTCTTATACACATCTGACGCTGCCGACGAATAGAGAGGTGTAGA
>OLHK01000067.1_pt1 | contig 38036 bp, 44 predicted proteins | sample 1609371 | NCBI WGS metagenome assembly OLHK01 (sample SAMN05416779, study PRJEB24817) | seawater metagenome | isolation source: Sea water | place: Canada:Atlantic | collected 2013-11
CCTCTCTATTCGTCGGCAGCGTCAGATGTGTATAAGAGACAGCCCCATCCCCGCACAGGCCCCGCCAAAGGCAATGGCCGCCAGACGGATCATGATCACGCGGTAGCCCAGCGCATGCGCCGCGTCGTGGTTTTCGCCCACCGCACGCAGCACCAGACCGGGGCGGGTGTGATTGAGGAACCACCAGACGACCCCCACCAGCGCCAGCGCGAAATAGACGATCCAGTCATAGGAAAACAGCATATCGCCGAGGATGGGAAAGTCCGACACTTCGGGAATGTCCAGCCGCGTCGTCTGCGGCGGGCGGATGCCGGTATAGGTCTGCCCCATCAGCGCCGCCAGTCCCAGCCCGAACAGCGTCAGTGCCAGTCCCGTCGCCACCTGATTGCTCAGCAATACCTGCGTCAGAAATCCGAAGATCAGCGCCAGCAGCGCCCCCGCCAGCGCCGCGATGACAAATCCCGCGACGGGCGTGCCGCTTTCCACCGCGACGATGAAGCCGACGACCGCGCCCATGATCATCATCCCCTCGACGCCCAGGTTCAGCACGCCGGACTTTTCCACCACCAGTTCCCCGGTCGAGGCCAGAACCAGCGGCGTCGCCGCGATGATCATGGTAGGCAGCAGCACGGTCAGCAGATAGCTCAGCGCTGTGACCAGCGACAGATCGGCGCTCAGCCCGATAACATCCATCATTGCGCGATCCCCCGTGCGCCGAAGCGGATGCGGTAGCGCACCAGAATGTCCAACCCCAGCAGGAAGAACAGCAACATTCCCTGAAACACGCTGATCGCCGCACGCGGCAGGTTCAGGTCGAGCTGCGCATTCTCACCGCCGATATAGGTCAGCGCCATCACCAGCCCCGCCGCCAGAATGCCCAGCGGGTTCAGGCGGCCCAGAAAGGCGACGATGATCGCGGTGAAGCCATAGCCCTGCGGCAACGCAGGCACCAACTGTCCGGCGGGACCGGCGACTTCGAACAACCCCGCCAGCCCAGCCAGCGCCCCGGACAGGCCCAGGCAGATATAGACGATGGAGGACGAGCGCACGCCCGAAAACCGCGCCGCGCGCGGGGCGGAGCCCATGACCTGAATGTTGAAGCCCAGCACATGCTTGCGCAGCAGAACCCAGGCCAGCGGTACGAGGATCAGTGCGATCAGCACCCCCAGATGCACGCGGGTGTATTGCGTCAGACCGGGCATTCCCTGCAACAGCGGCAGGACGGCACTGTCGTGGAACAGACGGCTTTCGGGGAAATTGAAGCCTGCCGGATTGCGCAGCGGCCCCGCGACCATCGCGCGCAGCAACTGATCGGCGACATAGACCAGCATCAGGCTGACCAGAATTTCATTGGCGTTGTAGCGGACCTTCAGGAACGCTGGGATCATCGCCCAAAACGTGCCCGCGGCCATGCCCGCCAGTGCCATCAGCGGCAGCAGCCAGATCGCTGGCGTGCCATAGAATGCCAGCCCCACCGCCGCGCCCGCGATGGCCCCGACGATGAATTGCCCCTCGGCCCCGATGTTCCAGATCCCAGCACGGAATCCGAAGGACAGCCCGATTGCGATCAGCACCAGCGGCGCCGCCTTCACGAACAGCTCGTCCCGGCTGTAGGGATCCAGGATGGGATCGACGAAAATGGTCCAGATCGCCTCCACCGGGTTCTTGCCCAGAATGGCGAACAGGATGCCCCCCGCGATCATCGTGGCGATCACCGCCAGAACGGGGGTGCCCCACATCATGGTGCGCGACGGGGCGAGCCGGGGTTCCAGACGGATCATGCGGCTTCTCCCCCACCCATCATGCGGCCGATTTCCTCGATGCTGATGCTGCCGGCGGGGCGGGTGGCGCTCAACCTTCCACCGGCGATGACCGCGAACTGGTCCGACATTTCCATCAACTCATCCAGATCCTGTGAAATCACCAGTACGCTGGCGCCGGTCGCGGCCAGATCGCGCAGGCTCTGCCGGATTGCGGCGGCGGCGGCGGCGTCCACGCCCCAGGTGGGCTGATTGACCACCAGAACGCGCGGCTTTTGCATCACTTCGCGCCCGATAACGAATTTTTGCAGGTTTCCGCCGGACAGGGCGCGCGCAGGGGTATTCACCCCCGGCGTGCGCACGTCGAATTGCGCGATCACCGCCCGGGCGAAGTTCGCGGCGACGTTCCATTTCAGAAAACCCTGCGTGGACAGCCGCTGCCGCACACGTCCGGTCAGCATGGTGTTGTCGGTCAGGCTCATCTCGGGCGCGGCGGCATGGCCCAGCCGTTCCTCGGGCGCGCTGAGCAGTCCCAGTGAGCGGCGACGGTTCGGACCCAGCGTGCCGATCGGCACATTGTCGAGGCGGATCATACCCGCCTCGACCGGAGATTCGCCTGACAGGACCGCGACCAGCTCGTCCTGACCGTTGCCCGCGACCCCGGCGATCCCGGTGACTTCGCCGGCACGAAGCGTCAGGTCGATGCCGCTCAACGTCACGCCGAACGGGTCATCGGTCGGCAGGCTCAAACCCGTCAGCTTCAGCAGGGTGCGGCCGGGAATCGCGCGGCGCACCGGCGGGTCCGCCAGCGTGGCACCGATCATCATTTCGGCCAGCGAACGCGGCGTCTCATCCCGTGGCAGACAGGTCGCCACAACCTTGCCGCCGCGCAGGATCGTGGCGCGATCGCACAGCACCCTGATTTCATCCAGCTTGTGCGAGATATAGAGGATCGCCACCCCGCGTTTCGACAGCAGGCGCAGCGTGTCGAACAGGGTTTCGACCTCCTGCGGGGTCAGAACGGATGTGGGTTCGTCCATGATCAACAAGCGCGGATCCTGCAACAGGCAGCGCACGATCTCGACCCGCTGCCGCTCGCCCACGCTCAGATCACCGATCAGGCGGTCGGGGTCCAGCGGCAGGCCGTAGTCGCGGCTGACGGTGCGGATACGATCCGACAGGGTGCGCGGCGCGACCGCCTCGTCCAGCCCCAGCGCGATGTTTTCACGCACGCTCAAGGCCTCGAACAGGCTGAAATGCTGGAAGACCATCGACACACCGGCGGCGCGCGCGTCCTTGGGCGAGGTTGGCGCATAGTCCCGCCCGTGCAGCCGCATGTGGCCCGCATCGGGTTGCACCAGACCGTAAATCATCTTGACCAAGGTCGATTTGCCGGCGCCGTTCTCACCCAGCAGCGCGTGGACTTCACCGGGCGCGATATCGAACGCGACATCGTCATTTGCGACGACGCCCGGATAGGCCTTCCTCAGTCCTGAGATGTCCAGAAGCGTATTCATGCTCTCGATTCGGTAAGCTGCGTTACGTTATTTCGCAACTGCAAAAGTTCTGACGCAAGTCCAATCGCGATCTGGGCAGGTTCTTTTCCAAGGGACTTGTCGCCTATAGGGCAATTTAGACGGGCGATTGTGGCAGGGGCATGGCCGAGTTCACGCAACCGTTTCGCAAACCGCGCCGCCTTGGTCGCGGATCCGATCAGGCCCAGATGCGCGTGCGGGCGCAGCAAGACCCGGTGGCAGATCTCCAGATCCAGGGCGTGCGAATAGGTCAGCACGATATGGATCGCGTCCAGCGGGGCGCGACCCACCGCGTCCGCCGGGTTCGCGGCCATCAGCGGGGCGGCGTGGACGGGAATGTCTTCGGGAAATCTGGCGGCGGCGTCATCGACCCAGGTGATGGCGAAGGGCAACCCGGTGAACACCCGCACCACCGCCCGCCCGACATGGCCCGCGCCGTACAGCCAAAGGGATGTTTGTGCAGGGGCGATCCGCTCGACTATCCAGCGATCCTGCATCACGGGAACCTCGCGCCCCTCTCGCAACGCCTGCACGGCGCGGGCGACGGGGAAAGGCATCTGTTCTGCGCCATCGAGGGCACGTGCGAACACCGCGCCTGAGGGTTCGGCGGGCAAGGTATCGGGGGTGAACCGTTCAAAAACCAGATCGACGTGACCGCCGCAACACTGCCCCAGCGCGGGGCCTAGCGGCACGGCGCGCAGGGTGGTCGCGCGCCTTCCCTTCAACATGCGGCGCGCTTGCGCCACCGCCTCGAATTCCAATGTGCCGCCGCCGATGGTGCCGTGCTGACCCGTCGGTGTGACAAGCATGGCGGTGCCCGCTTCTCGCGGGACCGATCCGCGATGCCGGGCGACCAGCACCCGCACCACGGGTCCGCCGGCGCAGGCCCTGCGCAGCGCCTCAATGTCGAACCCGCTCATGAGGCCGCCCTCGCAATCCGCCCGGTATGCGCGCCCGACGTCACCAGCCTGACCCGCGTGGCGTCTCTATTGCGTTCAGCAGGCGTTCGGCTGTGGCTGGCGCGTCGAGCAGCACGTCCGAGCCTGCGGCCCGAACCGCGTCTTGCAAGGCCATCAACGCCGAGATACCCAACATCAAAGGCGGTTCGCCCACCGCCTTGGACCGGTGAATCGTAGCCTCGACGTTTTCGTTTTCGTAGAGGGCGACGTTGAAGACCCGTGGTCGATCCGCGCAGCCCGGAATCTTGTAGGTTGAGGGCGCATGAGTGGCCAGCCTGCCGCCCATGGTCGCGGGGCCCGGCGGGGTCCAGACCAGTTCCTCCGTCGTCAGCCATCCCGCGCCCTGCACGTAGCCGCCCTCGATTTGGCCGATGTCCAGCGCGGGGTTCAGCGACTTGCCGCAATCGTGCAGGATATCCGTGCGCAGGATGCGGTTTTCCCCGGTCAGGGTGTCCAGCGCCACCTCCGTCACCGCCGCACCATAGGCGAAGTAGTAGAACGGCCGCCGGGGCCCGCTGCGCTGCGTGCGGTCCCAGGCCAGCTTCGGCGTGGCGTAATAGCCGGTCGAGCTGAGCGATATGCGCGCGACGTAGCAGGCCTGAACCGCCGCCCAGAACGGGATCGAATGGGTGCCGTCGCTAACCAAATCACCGGCAAAGACCAGATCGTCAGGTGCGCAGTCGAAGGCGTGTTCGCGGATCACCGGATGCCCATCCCGGTCGATGATGCCTTTGCCTTCCTCATCGCGGTCGTGCCACAGCACCTTGGCCGTGCACAGGTGTTGCGCCATGCGATCCCGTACCGTTTCGCAGGCCGCCTTGACCGCCATGCCGTTCATATCCGAACCGCTGGACGCTGCGGTGGCGGAGGTATTGGGCACCTTCGCGGTGTCCGTCGCCGTGATCTTCACATGCGTGGCATCCACGCCGAACGCATCGGCGGCAACGGCAGCGACCTTGGTGAACAGGCCCTGACCCATCTCGGTGCCGCCATGATTCAACCGGATCGAGCCGTCGGTATAGACATTGACCAACGCGCCCGCCTGATTGAGCTGCGTCAGCGTGAACGAAATGCCGAACTTCACCGGAGTCAGCGCGATGCCGCGCTTGATGACCGGGCTGGTCGCGTTGAACTCGGCGATCTGCGCGCGGCGGGCGGAATAGTCGCTGGTTTCGGTCAACTGATCGACGATGCCGTGAATCACGTTATCCTCGACCTGCATTCCGTAGGGGGTGGTCTGCCCGGGATTGCCCGGCGCATAGAAATTCGCGCGGCGCACCTCCAGCGGGTCGCGGTCCAGATGGGCGGCGATATGCTCGATCACCCGCTCGATCCCCACCATGCCCTGCGGCCCGCCGAAGCCGCGAAATGCCGTATTGGAGCAGGTATGCGTCAGCAGCCGGGTCGATCTGATGCGCGCGGCGGGCAGGTCATAGGCGTTGTCCGCGTGCAACATCGCGCGGTCGGCGACCGGCAGGCTGAGGTCGGCAGACCAGCCGCAGCGCACATATTGATCAAAGATGACAGCCGCGATCCGGCCCGTGTCGTCGAACCCGACGTCGTAGTCGATGCGGATCTCGTGCCGTTTGCCGGTGATGGTCATGTCGTCGTCGCGGTCATAGCGCATCTTGACCGCGCGCCCGGTCCGCTGCGCAACCAGGGCGCAGGCGACGGCCAGTGCGTTGCCCTGCGATTCCTTGCCACCGAAGCCGCCGCCCATCCGGCGCACCTGTACCGTCACCTCGGCGAAGGGGACGTCCAGCGCCTGTGCGACTTTGTGCTGGATCTCGCTCGGATGCTGGGTGGAGGCATGGACGAGCATCTCATGCCCGTCGCCGGGAACCGCCATGGCGGCCTGACCCTCCAGATAGAAATGTTCCTGACCGCCGACCTCGATCCGACCCTGCGCGCGGTGCGGGGCGGTGCCCAGTGCGTCGTCGGGGCTGCCTTTCTCCCACTCCAGCGGGTCCTCCAGCAGACGCCCGGCCGCAAGGGCCTGATCTATCGTCAGGATCGGCTCCCGCTCCTCGAACGTGACCTTGGCCGCGCGGGCGGCGTGGCGGGCCTGCAAATGCGTGTCCGCAGCAACGACGAACAGGGGCTGGCCGTGGAACTGTACCTCGCCCGTGCACAGCAGCGGTTCCGGTGCGGGCGAGGGAGAGACATCGGGCATCCGCGCGAAATCATCCGGCCCCAGAACCAGCCGCACGCCCGGCATCGCGCGAACCGGCGCCAGATCGAGCGACGTGACCACCCCATGAGCGACCGTCGCAAGGCCAAAGGCCAGATGCAGCGTTCCGGCAGGCGCGGGAATGTCATCGGTATACCGCGCGGCCCCGGTGACGTGCAGGGGTCCTGAATCGTGCGGTTTGGGCTGGTGAACGCTAGCCATCACGCGACCCCCGTTTCGGATTTCGGACCGACGAGGCGCGTCGGCACCCCCTCCACCCGCTCCAGCCAATAGCGCCGGATCATGTTGCGTGCCGCCTGCATCCTGTAGGCCGCGCTGGCCCGCATGTCGCTGAGGGGTTGGAAATCTTGGGTCAATGCGTCCTGTGCATCCCGCACCGCCTGCGCGCTCAGCATCTGTCCTGTCAGGGCAGCCTCCGCCGCATGTGCCCGCTTTGGCGTGCCTGCCATGCCGCCGAAGGCGATGCGCGCCCCGGCCACGACATCCCCATCCATGCGCAGCGCAAAACAACCGCATACTGCGGAAATATCCTGATCGAACCGTTTGCTCAGCTTGTAGCACGCCAGCGTATCCTCCTGATCGGGTACGAATATACTCTCGACGAATTCGCCGGGCATCCGGTCCTGCTTGCCGTAGTCGAGGAAGAAGTCTTCGAGCGGCATCCGCCTGCGATCCTCACCGTGGCGCAGCGTCAGTTCTGCCCCCAGCGCGATCAGCGCGGGCGGACCGTCCCCGATGGGGGAGCCATTGGCGATGTTGCCACCGATCGTCGCGGCATTGCGCACCTGAACCGAGCCATAGCGGCGGATCAGCTCTGCAAAGTCGGGATGCCTGTCGGCCATCGCGCCACGCAGCCTGCTGAGCGTGACGCCCGCCCCGATGCGCAGACCACCCTGCACACGTTCGATACGGGCCAGATCGCCGGCGCGGTGGGTGAAGATCACCGGACCGACCGGGCGGAACTGTTTCGTCACCCACAGGCCTACATCGGTGGCACCGGCCACGATTGTGGCGTTGGGGTGCGCGGCATAGATCGCGGCCAGTGACGCGGTGGAGCCCGGCAGATACACGCCCTCGCCGCTCATGTCCCCCGATTGCGCCAGCGCATCCAGCGTGGCGCGTTCGTCGATCTCCCATGCCGGAACGGGGCGGGAGGCCGCGCGCTGGGCCGCGCGAACAATCGGGGCATATCCGGTGCAGCGGCATAGATTTCCGGCCAGAACATCGTCGTGATCGACCCGCCCGGTTCGGTGTGCGGTGTACATCGACATCACGAAACCGGGGGTGCAGAACCCGCATTGCGATCCGTGCTCCGCGACCATGGCGTCTTGAACCGGGTGCAATTCACCGTCAGGTGCGGCGATTCCCTCAACCGTTCGCACGGCCTTTCCGGCCAGTTGCGGCAGGAACAGGATGCACGCGTTCAGGGCCTGATGCGTCACGCCCGTGTCGTCCAGCGTGCTGACCGTGACGGTACAGGCGCCGCAATCGCCTTCGTTGCAGCCTTCCTTGGTGCCGGTCAGGCCCCGCGTTTCGCGCAGCCAATCGAGTAGGGTGACCGTGGGCGCGGCCCCCTCGACCGTGACGATCTCTCCGTTGAGCATGAACCGGATCATAGCAAAGCTTTCCTCTAACCGTCGAAGCTGCCTTCAACGGTTTTTATCAAACGGTAAAATCACGGGGGCCGCAAGCCGCCCACGACAGGACTGCCAGCATCCGCACCCCGCTAATGGCCGTCAAAGAGGATCGTAGCCCAGCGCCCGCATGATGCCATCGTCGAGTTGCAGGCGGAATTCGCGCAGATCACGCCCCGGCAGACGGCGCAGGGCGGGCTCCCAGTTCGGCACCTCGATCCTGGCAAAGCCGGGCTTCGTGTCCTCCTTGCGCATCATGTGGGGGGTCAGGGCGGCCTCGGCAGTCTCTCGCAGATTGGCGGCCTGCAACAGCAGCACCTCACGATCCGTATCGGCGAGCTTCAGCAGCGCGCGTGCCTTGGCCGTCCACAATGCCAGGGGCAGGCGCGGTTCCTCATCGCCCAACCCGTCCCGCCGGTGGATCGGAAAGGGCTGAGCCAACCAGTCGGGCAGGGGCATTTGCCTGGTCGCGGCACCCGGTGTGCGCGGCCTGGCGTTCAACGCGGCGGCGAAGGCGGCGGGATGCATCGTCACACCCACGAACAATGTGTCCGCTGCATGGGCCGCCGATTGGATGATGTCCGGCGAGGGGGCCGTAGCGCTCCATCCGAAATCGGAATACAGGATCCGGTCATGCTCGGTATCCAGCATGTGGTTGTGCAGCGCGGCCCGCTCCCGCGGGGGGACGGATTTGAGGATGGAGCGAAGGCTCGCGCGGTCCAGTTCGGGTGCGCCGCGCATTTCGGTGACGTGCCATGCCTTGCGGATATCACGCCCCAGTTCTGCAGCGCCGCAATTTCGCTCGGCAAAAATCTTCACGAACAGTGCATTCACCCGGCAAACGCCCTTTCATTTGGTTCCCAACGATACCTAACGCCCGGGGACCGGCGGGGTAAAGCCCGGCATAATTTCCGCAGGCATCCCACGGGGCCGCTGGTTCACGGGCACGGCACACGATAAGGTCGAAGGATGACCACATCCCCCCGATTCATCCACCTGCGCGTCCACTCGGCCTATTCGCTGCTTGAAGGTGCGTTGCAGGTCAAGAAACTGCCCGAGATGGCCAAGGCCGCAGGTATGCCCGCGCTGGCCGTCACCGATACCTGTAACAATTTCGCCGCGCTGGAGTTTTCCGAGGTCGCGGCAAAGGCCGGCCTGCATCCGATCATCGGCACGCAGTTTCCGCTGGCCTATGCCGGCCCGCCCCGACCGGGTGAAAAGCCGGTGGAGCCTCGCTCGATCGTATTGCTGGCGCAGAACGACACGGGCTGGGAAAACCTGATGCAGCTCAATTCATGCGCCTATCTGGACAGTGGCGATCTGCTGCCGCACCTGACGCTGGAGGAGTTGGCCCGACATTCGGACGGACTGATCTGCCTGACCGGCGGTGCACTGGGCCCACTGGGGCAACTGATCCGCGACGGTCACGCACCCAGCGCCGCGACGCTTGCCGATCAACTGGCCGACATGTTCCCCGACCGGCTGTACATCGAACTGCAACGCCACCCCGTCGGAGACGCGACCCGGACGCAGGAGGAATCAGCCAGCGAGCCCGGTCTGGTGCAACTCGCCTACGCCAAGAACCTGCCGCTGGTCGCCACCAACGACGTGCACTTCCCTGTCAGAGAGATGTACGAGGCGCACGACGCCCTGATCTGTATCGCCGATGGCAACTATGTCGATCAGGCGGAGCCGCGCCGCCGTCTGACCGAGGAACATTATTTCAAGAGCGCGGACGAGATGGCCGCCCTGTTCGCGGATCTGCCCGAGGCGCTGGAAAACACCGTCGAGATCGCCCACCGCTGTGCCTTCCGTGTGACGACACGCGATCCGATTCTGCCGAAATTCGCCGATGACGAGGTGGACGAACTGCGCCGTCAGGCGAACGAGGGCCTACAAAACCGCCTCGCCGTGATTCCCCACGCGGTCCCGGTGGAGGAATACCAGAAACGTCTCGATTTCGAGTTGGAGATTATCGAGGGGATGGGCTTTCCCGGCTACTTCCTGATCGTTGCGGACTTCATAAAATGGGCCAAGGATCACGACATTCCCGTCGGTCCGGGCCGGGGCTCGGGCGCGGGCAGTTTGGTCGCCTACGCCCTGACCATCACCGATCTGGATCCCCTGCGCTATTCCCTGCTGTTCGAGCGGTTCCTGAACCCCGAACGGGTGTCCATGCCCGATTTCGACATCGATTTCTGCATGGACCGGCGTGAGGAGGTCATCCGCTACGTCCAGCAGAAATACGGGCGCGACAAGGTCGGGCAGATCATCACCTTTGGCGCGTTGCTGTCCAAGGCGGCCGTGCGCGACGTGGGCCGTGTCTTGCAAATGCCCTACATGCAAGTGGATCGACTGTCCAAGCTGATCCCGGTCGAGGGGGTCAAGCCCGTCTCGATCCAGCAGGCGCTGGTGGATGAGCCGCGGCTGAAGGAAGAGGCCAGGCAGGAGGAGGTCGTCAACCGCCTGCTGACCATCGGTTCGGCGCTGGAGGGGCTGTTGCGCAACGCCTCGACCCACGCGGCGGGCGTAGTGATCGGGGACCGTCCGCTGGACCGGCTGGTGCCGCTGTTCAAGGACCCTCGCTCCGACATGCCAGCCACGCAGTTCAACATGAAATGGGTCGAACAGGCGGGGCTGGTGAAATTCGACTTCCTCGGCCTGAAGACCTTGACGGTGATCCAGAACGCGCTCGACCTGCTCAAGGGGCAGGGCACCCCGTTGATGGACCCGCCCGAGGGCGACGACAACGCCAGCAAGGCCCGGCGCGCGGCGCTCGAAATCAATCCCTACGACATCTCCGCCATCCCGATCGACGATCCGCTCAGCTACGAACTCTACGCCTCGGCTCAGACGGTGGCGGTGTTTCAGGTGGAAAGCTCAGGCATGCGCGACGCCCTGCGCCAGATGAAGCCCACCTGCATCGAGGATATCATCGCGCTGGTCGCCCTCTACCGTCCTGGCCCGATGGAGAATATCCCGACCTTCTGCGACGTGAAGAACGGGCGCAAGGAGCGCGCCCTGCTGCACCCCACCGTCGATCATATCCTGGATGAGACGCAGGGCATCATCGTCTATCAGGAGCAGGTGATGCAGATCGCGCAGGACATGGCCGGCTATACGCTGGGCGGTGCCGATATGCTGCGCCGCGCGATGGGCAAGAAGATTCAGGAGGCAATGGACGCCGAGCGCCCGAAATTCCTGGCCGGTGCTGCCGAAAACAACGTGGATCAGGCCAAGGCGCAGGAGGTCTGGGATCTGCTGGACAAGTTCGCCAATTACGGCTTCAACAAATCCCACGCCGCCGCCTATGCCGTGGTCAGCTATCAGACGGCATGGCTCAAGGCGAACCACCCGGTCGAATTCATGGCCGGCGTGATGAATTGCGACATCCACCTGACCGACAAGCTCAGCATCTACAAGCAGGAGATCGACCGCCTGAAAATCGGTCTGATCCCGCCTTGCGTCAACCGCGCCGAGGCGACGTTCACGGTCAAGGACGGGCAGGTCGTCTACGCCCTGGGCGGTCTGAAAAACGTCGGGGTCGAGGCGATGCGCCTGATAACGGATGCGCGGCGGTCGGACGGCGCGGACAAGCCCTTCCTCGACCTGTTCGACTTCGCCCGCCGGGTCGATCTGAAACGGGTGGGCAAGCGCCCGCTGGAAATGCTGGCCCGTGCGGGCGCGTTCGACCTGCTGGACGCGAACCGGCACAAGGTTTTCGCCAGTCTGGACAAGCTGGTGGCTTACTCCGCCGCCACGCATGAGGAAAAGAACTCCAGTCAGGGTGGTCTGTTCGGTGACGCGGGTGAGGATTTGCCCGCGCCGCGCCTGCCCATGCCCGAGGATTGGCTGCCGACGGAACGCCTGGCGCAGGAGCATCAGGCCATCGGCTTCTACCTGTCAGGCCACCCCCTCGACGATTATATGCCGCCCCTGCGGCGCAAGCGTGTGATGACTTTGGCGGACATCACGGCCAAGGCGAAGGGCGGGCCCGTTGCTGCGAAACTGGCGGGCACCGTTTCGGCCAAGCAGGTGCGCAAATCGGCGCGGGGCAACCGCTTCGCCTTCGTCTCCTGTTCGGACCCGACGGGCCTGTATGAGGTGACCGTGTTCGGTGACACGCTGGAACAGGCAGGCGATCTGTTCGACGTGGGCCAGAACATCGTGATGAGCGTCGAGGCCACGATGGAGGGGGACAGCCTGAAACTGCTCGCGCGTGGTGTCACCTCAGCCGAGGATATCGTGGCGGAGGCCGGAACCGCCGGTCTGAAGATCTATCTCAACGATCAGGACGCCCTCGGCTCCGTCGCCGCGCGTCTGGCCGACAGCGCCACGGGCCCACGCCGGGGCAGGGGGCCGGTCAACCTGATCCTGCAACACCCGGATTTGCCGGGCGACGTGGAGATCAGGCTCAAAGACGAATACCGCGTCACGCCGCAGATCAAGGCGGCGATCAAATCGGCGCAGGGCGTGGTCTATGTCGAGGAATTCTAGCTCCGTCGGGAGCGGCTAGGCGAAATATCGGAAGGGGCATATCGCGCCCCTTCCAAATTTGCACGGGCAGGGAGGCCCCGTACCGCTTCACCTTGGCCTGGAAACCCTGCGATACGGTTAATCATGTGCAGGGCAGTCGCCTCGCGGCACCCCGAACCGCTAGAAAACCGCGCGATAGATTTCGAGCGCGTCCGCATAGGTCACTTCACGCGGGTTGTTCACCAGAAGGCGCGTTTGCTTCATGGCGTCACGGGCCAGACCTTCCAGATGATGTTCCCCGACACCGACATCGCGCAGGGTCGTGACCAGACCTATTTCCGGTGCGAGCGCACGAAATCCGTCGGCCAGCGTAACCCCGTCCTCGAAGAGGATCCGCGCCAATTCATCATATAGCTCTGAGGCTTGGAGGGCGTTGAACGCCAGCACCTCCGGCAGGACGAGGCAGTTGGACAACCCGTGCGGCACATGAAACTGACCGCCCAGCGGATAGGCCAGTGCATGGACCGCCGCCACCGGCGCGTTGGCAAATGCCTGCCCGGCGAGGCAGGAGCCCAAAAGCATGGCACCGCGCGCCTCCGCATCATCGGGATGGCTGCACACGCGCTTGATATTGCCCCCCAGCAGCCGCAAAGCCTCCCGCGCGAGAGCGTCCGAAACAGGGTTCTTTTTCAATTTCGAGGTATAGGCCTCGATCGCATGAACCATCGCGTCCACGCCCGTCGCCGCAGTCACCGAGCGGGGCAGCCCAAGGGTCAGATCAGGATCGAGCAGCGCAATGTCCGGCAGCAGAACCTCACTGACCACGCCCATTTTTTCCTGCGTGCGCGTCGTCAGGATCGAAATCGGCGTAACCTCCGATCCCGTGCCCGCCGTCGTCGGCACAAGAATCAACGGCAACCGCGCGCCGGTGACATTTCCCACGCCGTACATCTGCGCCAAAGGCTGAGAACTGCACAATCGCACGGCGACCAGCTTCGCGATGTCGAGCGAAGACCCCCCACCGATCGACACGATTCCGTCGCAACCGGCAAGCTGCTTTAACGCATCCTCCAGCATATCCTCGGTCGGATCAGGACTGGTCCCGTCATAGACGCTCACCTTCAACCCGGCAGAGTGCATTGATTTTTCAGCGAATTTCGTGAGGTTCAGCTCCCTCACAGTGCGGTCTGTCACCAGGCCCACATGCTGCACGCCCAATTCTGCTGCAAGCGCACCCAGCCGATCCGACGCTCCCGCGGCAAAGACGATCCGTCCTGTCGTTGAGAAGGTAAATTCCTGCATGTCGTAGGCTCCCTGTCCGCAGATACGACCCTCAAGCCCGATCGCACCTTTCTGAGGGCATTTTCCACTTGCAGCCCCGTTCCGCCACCACTAATAACCCCCTGACCTGTTGGGGTGTAGCCAAGCGGTAAGGCATCGGTTTTTGGTACCGTGTATCGTAGGTTCGAATCCTACCACCCCAGCCAGGTGCTTTCCAAGTCATTGCGATGCTTAAGAAAAAGGGGTTTTCGCCATCTCACATCTTCCCACTGCGATACATGGGTGTGATTCAGTTGTGCGATACTCCCGCTTTCAGTTCTAAGCGACACGATCCTTTCGGCTCCATCAGGAGTCTAGAGAATGAGATTGCCGACCCACGTCCATCGCCGCGGTGCGGTCTATGTCTGGCGACGTCGTATTCCAGCGAGCGATACCCGTAGCAGCGTCCGGTTCGTGCAGGTCAGCCTGCGGACTCGCAGGTTATCCACATGTCGTTTGGTGGCGCCCCTTTTGACATGGAAATCCGACGCGTATCTCCGGGAAATGATGAATGGACGCCTGTCTCATACCGAAGCGCAACGCTATCTCGCCGCGATCGTGGCGGCTGAAATCGTGCGCCTCGAGGCATTGCGATACGAGGAGCCGTTGAATCAGGGTCCGGAGGAATGGCTCGAGCGGGTGGCAGATGAGAGGATCAAGAGGGCTGCTTTCGAATTGGTTGCGGCGCGTGGAACAGCGGCGATCCTGCTGCCAGAGGATGCAGAGCGATTGTCACTGGAAGGCTTGAGGCCCGAAGACCTCGGGCGGATTTCCACGGAACTCGAAACCTTGAAAGGCTGGATTTCGGCCCCCGAAGCGCGGGAGACTGTCGCGCAATCGGCTGCGCGAACCATAGGTCGTGGTCCGCGAAATGCGCGAGAGCAACAGATGATGCAGTGCCTCCATTTGTCGGGGCAGGCAGAGGCACTTGCCATGATGGATCGGATCAAAGCGACCGCGCCGATGCATGGTTTGACGGTCGTGCCTGCAGTACAGTCTGGCAATGCATTTGCGATTGCGGCGACCGCGAGCGCAGGAGGGTGCTATCGTCCCCCCACCGATCCTGCGATCGCTCCGTCATTTCGACAAGGATCTGAAGTCGTTGAATCAACTGGCGATAGCCGGATGGTCGCTCACGATGACGTCCTGGATCAAAATTCTGTGAAAGACCGGGACCGTCTATCGACATTGCTCGAAGGGCTTCTCGAGAGAGACTATGCCGTGGGGAAGACGGCCGCAGCAGAGAAGACGATTGGAAAGAACCGTCGACAGGTTTGCGCAGTCCTCATCCAGTTTATTGAAATCGTTGGGGACAAGCGGCTGCAAACGCTCACGCAAGCCGACTGCGCGTATTATGTGGATGCTCTTGCCCGCCTGCCGAAAGTCTACGGAAGAAACGCCTCGGATAGGGCAAGATCCGTGCGTGATCTGATCGAGCGTGGTGAAGAGCTGCCGGACGAAGAAATTGGCCTCGCGCCTCCAACGGTCAATCGCAATATCGGGCATATCAACAGGCTACTGAAGTTCGGTCGGCGGGGAGGAATGCGCCCAGCGGAAGAGCTTCTCCTAAGCGATCTGCGTGAGAAAGACGAACGGGTTGCACGCTCTGTCCGCCTCGCTTTTACTCTCGATGATCTTAGTGCTTTGGCCGCGCATTCGGTCTGGGCGGGTTGCAAGAGCCCAAGCCGGCGGCACGAGCCGAGCCGCGAAATTATTCGCGATGGCCTCTACTGGGGTCCGCTCATCGCTGCCTATACCGGAGCGCGCCGCGAAGAGCTCATGGGACTGCGACTGACAGATATCATGGATACTGATGAGATCCCGCACATCACGATCTGCCCGAATGTGAACAGAGGTCTGAAAAATGCCGCATCAAATCGAAAAGTCCCGATCCACCGGCGCCTTATCGAGCAAGGTTTCCTCGAATATGTCCGCGAGATGCGCCTCGCAGGGCAGGTAGATCTCTTCCCCGAACTGCGACCGACCTCAGAAGCCGAGAGTTTTGGTGGCAATCTTTACAAAAAATGGACCGAGGCTAAAACCTGTGCCCTGGGAGATGCAGGCGACCGAAAGACATTTCATTCATTCCGCCACACGGTCATTACCCACCTGCGGCACCAGAAAGATGTTTCCAAGCTGATCGTTACTCAGCTCGTGGGGCATACGCCATCGGGTGAGACCGATCGACGCTATGCAAAGGCAGCCCCCCTACGCTCATTGGCCGAAGCGATCGACCGCATTCCGATTTGGTTCTGAACGAGCTATCGACCGTTCCGATATCAGGAGGTTCAGACCCTTACATGTCATTAGATGGGACGCTTGCGGTGATCAATGAGAACCTGTCTCGCAATGAGTTGAACCGAAAGCGTTCGAACCTCCGATGCGGGCGGCGTGCGCGTCTGTGATGCCGGGAAGCGGCTCAAAATGCTAAGGTGCCACATCGTCGTGGACCCGTTCGGCTTGATGGCCGGCACGGTGGTTCATGGCGCCGACGCGCAGGACCTCGATGGTGCGGCTTCGTCCTCGCCGCGATCGCCATCGGTGGCCATGGGCTGGATCCGACTTGCCGAGGTCTGCGTAGGACGCCAAAGCTTTTGTTCTGTTGACCTGCCCGGGATCATCGCGATGTTGGATTTATGAAAATTCTGGTTCTTGCTGACATCCATTTCGACATGTGGGAGGCCGCAGGGCGCGATCTGTTTGCCGCTTTACCAGCAGCGGATTGGACGCAGCTCAATGCGGTGATCGTTGCGGGGGATCTCTCCAACAAGCCGAAGGTCAGGTGGAAGACGGCGCTCCGACATTTGTCTCAATATATCGCGCCGGATCTGATCCATGTGTTTCCGGGCAACCACGACTATTACGATTTTCATCTGGATGGAGATGATCGGCTCGCGCAGATTGCCTCCGACGAGGGTGTGCAGTTCGCCCAACAGTCAGTGATCGAAATCGGCAGCGCGAGGTTCCTGTGCTGCACGCTCTGGACGGACTTCGCATTGCGTGGAGACGATATCGAAGCACGATCGACGGCGCAAAATCAGATGAACGATTATCGCTACATTCGCCACGCGGGCGGGAGGTATAGACGGATTCATCTTGGCGATACGGCTGCGATACATGCGGTTCATCGAAAGTGGCTACAGGCGCGTTTGGCCGAGCCGCATTCCGGTCCAACCATTGTGGTAACGCATCACTGCCCGCATCCTGATTTGATAGCGGGGAATCCTGTGCCGCTGGATGCGGCTTACGCCTCGGACCTAACCGGGATCATCCGGAGCCATCGGCCAGCGGCATGGCTCTACGGGCACACGCACCATCCGGCCGAGATACAGGTTGGATCAACATGGGTGCGCAACGTGTCTTTGGGCTATCCCGATCAAACGTCACCCGACGTGGTCGAGACGATCTTGCGACGTGGTCTGATCGACCTCTCCGAACCGGATTTCGGCATCGTGCGGTAGACAAATCCCTTGGTCATAACCATTCGAAACGCCGATTGCCGGAAGTGATTGTTTTGCCTGAAGCCGCGCTTTTGTGATGAAAAACTATTTCCCAAATTGCTGTGTCGGCCTGTTCGGGATTGGTTCTCAAAGAAAAGTCAGCTTTCACGCAAGTTTTCTTTTCAGAGCGCCGGTCGTACATTTGCGTTAAGCATCATTGGGATTTTCGGCTTTTGTCCGGCAATCCTCGCGCCTTGAGTGTCGATGTTATCCACACTTTCCTTCCTCCCCGGTCTTTGCCTGACGGCGAACGTCCCGAACATTGGAACTCGATGATGAACGAAAATCCGTTCGTCGCTCGCCGAGAATCCTCGACTGGGCCTAGATGAGGGAAAACCGATTTGCGCAGACCCACGGGAAAGAATGGGCCGACCCGCCAGCGGAAGGTGGCGTTTACGGATGATGAATGGGACCGGGTCCGTCGGAATGCGGACCGAGAGGGGGTCTCCTGTTCGCGCTACGTTGCGGTGCGGACGCTGGCTCGTGGTGCCGTGACAGCTCCAGATCCTGCGCTCTTCGACCTGATCGCCGCGCATTGAGTTGCGGCGAAGGCGCTTGCTTCTCTCGCAATCGGCGTGACGGAATCTGGCGAAGCCATCGATAGTCTGCGTCTTCTCGACAGGCTCGATCAGATCGGGCGGCAGCTCGACGGTGCCGTTCAGACGGTAGTGCGGGTACGTCGCGAGTCCGTGGTGGAGGGCTCGGAATGATCGTTCTGTGGTCGCCTTATACCGCTGGACCTGCGGCGTCGGTGGTGAACTATCTCCTCGCGCCGACGGTCGAAAAGTCCGTGGCGGGACAGTGTGAGGAGGTCGTGCGCGATCCCACGCCTGAAGTGCTGTACGGCGATCCCGATCTTGTGCACAGCTGTATTGAGGCCCTCACGACGCGGCACAGGTATTGCTGCGCGACACTGTCGTTCGCGCGCGAAGACGTCGACATCGCGGAATGGAAAACGGGCAATCACGGCGGCCTTCCCGCAAGCCGCTGTCCAGACCTGCATCGTGCATCTGGTGCGTCACTCCCTCAACTTCTGCGCCTGGAAAGATCGCAAGGCCGTCGCCGTTGATTTGCGCGCGATTTACGGGGCCGCGACCGCCGATCAGGCCGCTACTCAGCTCGACGCATTCGAGGAAAAATGGGCTGGGAAATATGCGTCTATCGCCCCGGCCTGGCGGCGAGCATGGCAAGAAGTGATCCCGTTCTTCGCCTTTGATCCAGCGATCCGAAAGATCATCTACACGACCAATGCCATTGAAAGCCTGAACCGTGTGATCCGCAAATCCATCAAGACACGGGGCTCGTTCCAGACGGACGATGCGGCAACAAAGCTCATCTATCTGGCCATCCGCAATTTTGAAAAGGACGGTAGAAATGTCCGAGAATGGTTTGCCGCCCGCAACCAGTTCGCTAACATGTTCGAGGAGCGCTTCAATGCGTGACCGTATCTGAAAACCGCATGGGCCGGTCCAGATACACAGAGTTCATGACACTCCCGCGCATGGGCGAGATTGCGGAACATGGTCTCGTTGAGCAGCTCGTCCCGCATCCGACCGTTGAAGCTCTCCACGAAGCCGTTCTGCATTGGCTTTCCCCCTCTCGGGATCATGCTTTGCATGACCCTGCCAGGCAGTGGGACGCGATGTAATGCCATTCGATCTTGTGATCGGAACACCACCGCAGGATCGCGTTACTGGTCAGTTCCGTCCCGTTATCGCTGACAATCATGCCGGGCTTTCCGCGGCGCTCGATCAGGGTCGTCAGTTCATGCGCGATACGTCGCCCCGAGATCGAGGTGTCCGGGATCGCGGCCAGGCATTCACGGGTGACGTCGTCTACAACATTGAGCACGCGGAAGCGCTGGCCGTTGGCGAACTGGTCCTGGGCGAAATCCAGAGACCAGCGTGCATTGGGCCGCGCCTCGACCAGGATTGGTGCTCGCGTTCCAACGGCCTTGCGACGCGACTTCCGCTTGCGCACCGTCAGCCCTTCCTCGCGATAGAGCCTATAGATCCGGTTGATGCCTGAAGGTTCGCCATCACGTCGCAGCAGCACGAAGAGCCGCCGGTAGCCAAACCGGCGACGTTCATTCGCCAAATCCCGCAGTCGGCCCCACGCAGTTCCGTGTCCGGAGCACGCTGCGCCTGATAGCGGACCATCTTCCGATCCGCCCCAGCAATCTGGCACGCCCGCCGTTACGAGAGCCCGAACTGGGCCTTCAGGTGCGCGACAGCCTCGCGCTTTAGGGCAGGCGTCACCACTTTTTTGAAACCAATTCCTTCATCGCCGCCAAGTCCAACATCTGCTCGGCCAGCAGCTTCTTCAGCTTCGCGTTCTCGTCCTCAAGCGTCTTCAGCCGCTTCGCCTCTGACACCGTCATGCCACCAAACTTGGCTTTCCAGTTGTAGAAGGTGCCTTTCGACATGCCGTGCTTGCGACATAGGTCAGCGCACTTCGCGCCGGCCTCGTGCTCGGTCAGAATGCCCCCTCTCGGCAGATTGCTTCGCAATTGTCTGCCGGGCAGTGGATGATCTGTTCGTTCGTGAATCTCGTTCGCTTCATTGTCCGTCCTCAGGTTGGATCGGACTCTAATCGACGGTGGAGGAAAAATCCCGTGGCAGGTCACGTGGTGCAGAAACGCGCGCACGCGCCATGACTATCGTCGAAACCGCCAAGCTCGACGACGTCGATCCGCAAGCCTATCTCGTTGACATCCTCGACCACAAGATCAACCGGCTGGACGAATTACTGTCTTGGAATTGGGGCCCCCCTGACCGCGCCCCATTCGGAGGCCGCTTGATGACAACCGTTACACATTTCCGCACCATCGAATACGTCGCCAATATTCCAATCCAATTCAAAGAGCGGGGCGGAGATCGCCGCCGGTTCAAATGACAGCGCGGATCACAACGGCGCGTGCGGCAAGCGTTCCAGATAGCGGGCAAGGTGCACGGTACGGATGCCGACGGAACAGGCGCCGGGGGAATGAAACAGTTTCATGCACTGCCCTCAGTGCTGGTGACCGCAATAGTCGCAGTGAACCGGAGGTTTTCCCATGTGCTGCCTCATATCCTTCATCAATTCGTAGTACGGGATCGGAGCATGGGCGGGTCGTTCAGGCGCGTTTTCAAAATCGTCGTAAAGGGTTTGCATGGTGACGATCACGCGCTCTGCGTCGTTCCAGTCACGATAGTCCCCAAGCTCGATCTTGTAGGCTGCATCAAGGAAATCGACCCCCTGCTCGTAGAGCGGACGGGCCTTCTCGGAAATATCCAGCAGGTAGTCTCGCATGCGTCGCACGTCTTGTTTAGTGGAAATGGGGCCGTGACCCGGAACGATAACCTCCACGTCCATGTCGAGGATCATGTTGCAGACGTTAATCCATCTTGTGACCGGGCCGTACCATGCAATCGGCGTGCCGGCCGAAAACAGGATGTCGCCCGTGTACAGGACCTTGTCTTGCGGTACGTAGATCAGGGCATCGCCCAGCGAATGCGCAGGGCCGACCTCGATCAACTCAACCACCTTGTCGCCAACCTTGATGCTCATCCGTTCTTTGAAAGTCTCGGTTGGAGGCGTTAACTGGATGCCGGAAAAGTCGAATGGCCGGAAACATTCGGCCATAAACTCGCCCGCACGTCCGAATTGCGCCGGGTCCTTCATTACGGCATTCAGCACTGTGGGATCAAAACGGGCAAAGTCACTGACCGTTCCTTCGGTTCCGATGATCCGCGCGCCCTCTACCAATTGGTTGCCAAAGGTGTGATCGCCGTCGGCATGGGTGTTGACCAGAATGCCTATCTTTTCCGATGCAGGTACGGCATTGCGCATCTCGCGCAGCATGTCGCCCGTGCATTTCAAATCGAATAGCGTATCGACCAGCAGCGTCGCATCGCCATCTGCGATAAGTCCGGCATTGGACCAGCCCCAAGAGCCATCGGGCACTAGATAGCCCCAGCAGCCATTCCCCAAATCGTGCAGGCCTTTGGTGTATTTCCAATTGAACATTGAATTTCTCCTCAGAGTAGTACGGTGGCGATGGATGGGAAAAAGAAGATTGCGGCCAGGACAAGCAGCATCATCACCGCGAAGGGCGCCGCCCCGGCGAAGATTTGTCCAAGGGTCACGTCGCTCTCGGAGCCCAGCGTCGATTTAATGACATAGACCGCAATGCCGAAGGGTGGCGTCAGAAGTCCGATCTCGACCGAAAGAATTGCGATCACCCCCAGCCAGATCAGATCGACGCCGAGTCCGTTCAGTATCGGCACAGCAATGGGGAGAACCAGCAGCAGGATCGAGGCGCTGTCGAGGATCGTGCCTAGCAGGATCATCACGACGATCATGGCGAGAACCACCCCCTCCGCCGGCAATCCGGCGCTTAGCACTGTGTTGCCAAGCCAGCTGGGCATCCCGGTGAAGGCAAGCATCCGCGAGTACAGGCTTGCCCCGATAATCAGAAAGCAGATGGCCGCTGTGGTATGCCCGGTTTGCACCAGCACCTGCCAGAAATCCGCCCAACTTAGCCGGCGCTTGACCAATGCTATGAGGAGCGCGCCCGCCGCGCCCGCTCCGCCTGCTTCCGTTGGGGTGAAGATACCGCCATATATGCCACCCAAGACGAGTGCCACCAGCGCAAGGATGGGTAATAGTTTCGCAGAAATCTCTGTCCAGTTCATCAGGGGCTGGGTCTCACTCTCGGCCTGTTTGCCGCCGACAAAACGGGGGGCGAAACGGCTCATCGCCATGATGCCGACTGCATAGGTCACGGCCAACAACAAGCCGGGCAGGATACCCGCGATAAACAGCGAACCCACGGACTGCTCCGTCAATATGCCATAGAGGATGAACAACAGTGAGGGTGGGATAAGCATGCCAAGCACGGACGACCCCGCCACGACACCGACTGAAAACTGTGCAGTATAACCCCGTCGGCGCATTTCCGGCACTGCCACTTTGGTGAAAACGGCAGCAGACGCGATGGATATTCCAGTGATCGCAGCAAAGATTGCATTGGCTGCTACGGTGGCAATGCCAAGCCCGCCCTGAATCCGGCGGAATGTCTGTTGCGCCACATCGAAAGTATCGCGGCCCATTCCAGAAACCGACACGATCAGCCCCATAAGGACGAATAACGGCACCACGCCAAAAAGTTGATCTGTGATGGAATCCTTGAACGACACGACCATCATGTTCGCGGCCAGATCGAAGTTCTCACGCAGCAGCCAAACCCCTAAGAAACTGATGACGATCAGGGCAATGGCAACATGTAGGCCGGAATATATCAGCACCAGCATCAACCCGATGGAGCCAAAAGCGATTTCAATACCACTCATGTGTCATGACCTTTTAACGCGCTATAGGCGCAGGCGATAAATTGGGCGATTGTCGCGGCCATACCGATTAACATCAGCAGGTAGAGCGGCCATGTCGGGATCTGAAAAAAACCCGGATTGCCCATAAAGTGCCGTTCCGGCCTGTTCCACGCCTCGGTGAACGACGGTAGGAAATACCACAGCGCAACTGCCAGCATCCCGGCTCCGATCAAATTGAACACGACCAGCACGATGCCACGCAGGCGCGGATAGTTTTGTGCAAGCAACGAGATCAGCAAGTCCGAACGGGTCAAGGACCCGCTGCGCAGCGTATGAGCCAGTTGCAGAAAGACGATGCCGACGATGGAAAATGCGATCATCTCCGCCACCCCTGCAATAGGGGCGTTAAAGAATGTCCGCATACTTATATCAGCGCAGATCAGCAGCATCAGTCCGATGATCCAGACCGAGCCGAGCGCGTTCAGCCCGGCAACTATTGGTGCAAGAACGCCACCGCTTTCGCAGTCCGTGCTTTTATCGCTAGGCGACATGGGAACTCTCCGAGATTGCAGACCCGGCGGCGCGATGCCGCCGGGTGGGAAAGATCATTCAGCGAGGTAATCGCGCGGGAAGGTGAACCCTGCCTCGGCGAGATTATCGCGATATTTGACCAGCATCTCGTCCACCGGCTCATTTCGCGCGACCGCTGCATCGCGCCATGCGGTTACGGGGTTTGGCAACTCGTCGATCCACGCCTGCCGCTCGGCGGAATCCATCTTCACAATTTCACCACCATTGCCGATCAGCGTTTCCTCAGCGCTGTCATAGCGGGCGGACTGCTCCTCGAAATAGGCAGCGGTGTATGCGTCAGCGCCTGCCGCGAACGCGGCGCGTGTGCTGTCAGAGAAACTGTTCCAGCGATCCTCGGACACGCCAAGACCGCCGATATACATCGCGCCGAAATTGGTCTGATTCCAATACGGGGCCACCTCATAAAGACGGGCGGGAACGTTTGCCGTCATCCAGCCGATATTTCCGTCATAAACGCCAGTGCTGATATCGTTGTAGAACGAGACATAGCTTCCCTGCACGCCAACTGCGCCTGTGCCTTGAAGCCATGCGAGATTGGGACCCGCGCCCCCGATGCGCATCCCGTCCATATCCTCGCGGGTATGAATGGGCGAAGTCGAGGCAATGTTGTAGCCGTCGATAGTCACGCCACCTCCGATATAAACAACGCCCGTTTCGTCCGCGAGTTGGCTGAGCAGGCCGGGTGTATCCTCAAGTGCAGATTCCACGGCCGTGTTTACCATCTGCGGATCGGTTGGTCCGAACGGCATGGCATAGGTGATGTTGAGAATGCCCATGGACGCCGGATCAAATACTCCCGATGCCATGGCGACATCGATGATTCCGGCGCGCATGGCTTCGGCTTCGGAACCCAGACGAACGAGGGTTCCGCCATAGGCTTGCGTCCATACGATCTCCAACTCACCGGCATCAGCCAGCGCGGCGTCTACTGTTGGAATGAATGTCTCGCGCATGTGTTTGACCCAGAGGAAAACCTCCGGATGGCCCGACGCAATTGTCATGCGGATGCTGTCCTGTGCTGCGACCGGGGCCGCGATCGTCAGGGCGAATGCGCTGGTCGCCAGCACTGCAAATATCGTCTTCATTGTTTCCTCCCAGAAGCGACGTCTCTGTGGCCGTCTAAAAAAGGAGTAAAGGCCATTGAACAAACGTTCAAGTTTTTTATGATAGCGTTCAAATTAGAGGAAAGAAGAACCAGTGGCCCAACCAACCAAAGTTGAAAAACAAGGCGAACCGGCAAAGATGCGGATTTTACGCGCGGGGGAAACCTTGTTCGGAAAGCTCGGTTATGACGGTACGACGGCGCGAAAGATCGCTGAGTCCGCCACCGTGCCTGTGGCTCTCATCAATTATCACTTTGGTTCCAAGGAGGGTCTATACAGGGCCGTTTTCGAGAATCGGGCACCTGCAATTTATGACCAACGGGTCGTAGGCTTGCAGCTCGCCCGTTCCGAGCCGGATTGGGAAAGAAGAGTCGAGCTGGTCGTGAAAGCCCTGATCGTACCGATGTTCGGCCTGCGCGATGATAGCAATAGCGGCGCATTCGGGCGCATCCTCGCGCATGAGATGTCTGACCCCAGTTCCGAGGGACGTGGAATATTCAAGGATATGTTCGACCCGGTCGCGCTCATGATGATCGACGCTATCGCCGAGTGCTTTCCCGACTGGACGAAGGCCGAGGTCAACTGGGCGTATCACACCATGCTGGGGGCCATGATGGTTGTGATGATGGATGCCGGGCGTATCGCCCGCCTGTCAGACGGTGCCGCAAATGCTGACGACTATGAAACCGCTGCCGTACACCTCGTCGCGATACTGACTGCGGGACTGAAACACCGCAGCCGGGCGCAGACCGGGGCGAAAAACACTAATCCAAAGGGAGAAAACGCATGAAACTCGTAACATTCGAAGGGTTGGGCGGCGCTGCACGGCCCGGTGCACTGCTCGGTGAGGGTGATCGTATCGTCGACCTCGACCATGCGACCCGTGGGCTAATCCCGTCGGTTCAGGCTTTGATAGAGGGGGGCGACGAAGCTCTCGACCGCGCGCGTGAGGCGGAGGCCTCGGCCAGCAATGACCACATCGTTGCACGCGACACGGTACGGTTGCTGGCGCCGATCCAGCCGCCGATCCAGATGCGCGATTGCCTGTGCTTCGAGACTCATCTGAAGCAGGCATTCCAGCAAGCGAGGAAACTGCGGGCGCAACAATTCGACGATCCTACCGCCGCCGAGGCAGATATGGAGCGTAAGGGTATCCTCGCCGTGCCCCAAACCTTCTATGACCAGCCGATCTATTACAAAGCCAACCGCTTTTCCGTCATCGGTCACGAGCAGGACGTGATTTGGCCCGTCTATTCCAAGTTCATGGATTTCGAGCTGGAGTTCGGCGTCTACATTGGCAAGACCGCCAAGGATGTGAATGCGGCCGATGCGCGGCCCTATATTTTTGGCTACACGATCTTTAACGACTTTACCGCCCGCGACGCCCAGACGGCGGAGATGGGGGGGCAACTCGGCCCTGCTAAGGGCAAGGATTTCGACACGGCGAACCCAATGGGCCCCTGTCTCGTCACCGCCGATGAATTTGGCGATCCGTACAACAAGACTATGATCGCCCGTGTGAATGGTGAGGAATGGGGGCGCGGCTCCACTTCGACCATGCACTGGTCATTCGAGGACGTGATCGAGCATGTCTCCGCCTCAGAAACGTTACAACCGGGTGAATTCCTGGGTTCCGGTACGGTGGGCAATGGCTGCGGTCTGGAACATATGCGCTTCCTCTCGGATGGCGACGTGGTGGAGTTGGAGGTCGAAGGCATCGGCATCCTGCGTAACCGTCTCGTGAAGCCGGGGATTTAAACGTGGCGCAGATTATCGGTTGGGGCACACCTCATTTGGCAAGCTCCCTGAAACGCTCGAAGAACTGTGGACCTGTCGCGGTTTGATGCCGCTCCTTTGATAGCATTTACTGCAACAAAGGAGACTGACTATGGGGCTGAAACGGACGGACGAATTCCGGCAAGATTCGGTGCGGATTGCGCTTACAAGTGGGATGACGCGCAAGCAGGTGGCTGACGATCTGGGTGTCGGGATGTCGACGTTGAACAAATGGATCACTGCGCATCGAGACACAGATGTGGTTTCGAAGGAGGATTTGAGCCTGGCCCGAGAGAATGACCGGCTTCGGCGTGAGAACCGCATTCTCAAGGAGGAGCGGGACATCTTAAAAAAAGCCACGGTGTTCTTCGCGAGCCAAAAGCCGTGAGGTTCAGGTTTGTGGAAGAACACCGAGGTCAGTTTCCGACAGAGCGCTTGTGTCATGTCATGGAGGTTAGCGCGCGCGGATTGCGGGCTTTCCGTAGTCGCCCGGCCAGCCGTAGACAACGCAGTGATCTGGTGACGCTGGCACACATCAAGGAACAGTCGCGTCTCAGCTTGGGCAGCTATGGCAGGCCACATGACCGAAGAGCTCAAGGAGTTAGGCTTTGATGTTGGACACCGCCGCGTAGGCCGTTTGATGCGCCAGAACGGCATATCAGTGGTCAGGACGCGCAAGCACAAGGTTACAACTGATAGCGACCACAAGTTCAACATCGCGCCGAACTTGCTGGATCGGGACTTCGCTGCCAAGCAATCAAACCAGAAATGGGCTGGTGATATCAGTTATGTCTGGACTCGCGAAGGCTGGTTGTATCTGGCCGTGATCCTGGACCTGCACTCGCGTCGTGTCATTGGCTGGGCCGTGAGTAATCGGATGAAACGTGATCTGGCGATCCGGGCGTTGAACATGGCCATCGCATTCAGGACACCGCCCAAGGGTAAGCGATGCGCCGCCCCCACCTTCCTTGTGAGCCCTTGATCTGAGATCCAGCCTTATTGGATGGATTATCAAGGAGGTTCTCCATGGAGCGCTCAACGGATTTTCTCAGTAACATTGATATGGTTGTTGGGCCGCGTGGTCATCGCCGGTGGCCGGATGCGGTGAAGGCGCAGATCGTGGCCGAGACATTGGTGGAGGGTGCCTCGGTGGGCGCTGTGGCACCGCGGTATGATATGAGGGCTAATCATTTGTCTGAATGGCGGCGCATGGCGCGCGAGGGCAGACTGGTTCTGCCCGCTGTGACCGCGGAGCCAAGCTTTGCGGCGCTGGTTGTGCGCGAAGATGTTGAGGCGGCACCTGAACCTGAACTTGAACCTGAGCCGCCGTCGCCCTTGGACCTGATCTATGGTGCGGTCACTGTGCGATTGGATACAGGCACATCGGCAGCGCGCATTGCCGAGACTGCCCGCGCCTTGAACGCGTCCTCCTGATGTTTCCATCAAGCCGGGTGCGGATCGTTATCGCGACCAAGCCGGTGGACTTTCGCAAGGGGCATGATGGTCTGGCAGCGCTTGTCAAAAACGAGCTGAGCAAGGACCCTTTCACTGGCACGGTGTTTGTGTTCCGCTCAAAGCGTGCAGATCGACTGAAGCTGCTATTTTGGGACGGCACAGGTTGAATCGCCCCGAGTTTGTCGGAGGCCATCAACTTAAATAAGGATGATGGTTATGACAAAAAGCAAAATGGCAAATGGCTACTCGCCTGAGGTCCGCGCACGGGCGGTCCGGATGGTGTTCGAGCATCAAGGTTCATACGAAACACAGGCGGGCGCGATTGCGGCCATTGCACCTAAGATCGGCTGTATACCCCAGACCTTGAGTGGATGGGTCAAACAGGCTGAGAAAGACAGTGGCATGCGCGACGGCGTGACAACCGAGGAACGGGATCGGATCAAAGCGCTCGAAAGTGAGGTTCGCGAGCTGCGCCAAGCCAACGAGATACTGCGCAAGGCGTCAGCGTATTTTGCACAGGCGGAACTCGACCGCCCACGGAAGCGATGATCGCATTCATTGAAGATCAGCGCGTTGTCTACGGCGTCGAGTCGATCTGCAGAGTTCTGCCGATCGCGCCGTCGACATATTACCACCGCCTGGCATGCCTCGCTGGTCCGTCCAAAGCTTCGGCGCGTCATCAGCGTGACCGAGAGCTTTGCCCGGAGATCCAACGGGTCTGGGATGAGAATTACCAGGTCTACGGGGTCCGTAAGGCATGGCATCAACTGAAGCGCGAGGGCTTTGAGCTGGCGCGCTGCACGGTGGAGCGACTGATGAAACGGATCGGCATCCGTGGTGCCGTGCGTGGAAAGGTGGTCAAAACAACGGTTCCTGACACGTCAGCGCCCTGTCCGCGTGACAAAGTGAACCGTGTATTCCGGGCACCAGCCCCAAATCTGCTATGGGTCAGCGACTTTACCTACGTGTCGACATGGCAGGGTTTTGTCTATGTGGTCTTCGTCATCGACACATTCGCCGATCGCATCGTGGGGTGGCGGGTCTCGCGGTCAGCCAAGACAGACTTTGTCCTCGATGCTCTGGAATAGGCCCTGCATGATCGACGCCCTGTTCAGAAGGGTGGATTGGTCCACCACTCGGAACGCGGAGGGCAATATTTATCCATTCGATACACCGAGCGTTTGGCCGAAGCCGGGATCGAGCCGTCAGTCGGCAGCGTCGGGGATTCCTACGACAACGCGCTCGCTGAAGCGATCAACGGTCTCTACAAAACCGAACTGATTCACCGCCAGGGCCCATGGCGCAACATGCAGGAGCTGGAAATGGCCACCCTCGGCTGGGTCGACTGGTTTAACAACCGCCGCCTGCTTGGCCCCATCGGGAACATCCCGCCAGCCGAGGCAGAAGAGAACTTCTATGCACAGCCCGGCGTGCTCGATATGGTCGCGTAAAATGAAGCTATAGGTCTCCGGTGAAACCGGGGCGATTCAGCCGAAAGCGTGCCCTGGGCACCAGAGCGCCTATGGCCATACCGCAAGGGCCGAACCAGCGCTGGAGTCTGGACTTCGTGTCCGACAGCCTGTCCTGCGGCCGTCGGTTCCGGATATTGAACGTGATCGATGACTTCAGCCGTGAGTGCTTGGCGGCCGTTGTCGACACCTCTCTGTCGGGCATCCGCGTCGCCCGCGAGTTGGACCGGATCGCTGAGATGCGGGGTTACCCCTGCATGGTGGTCAGCGACAACGGGACGGAGCTAACCAGCAACGCGATCCTGAAGTGGCAAGAGGATCGGAAGGTTGAGTGGAACTACATCGCGTCCCGCTGCCCGGCAGGGTCATGCGCAGCATGATCCCGAGAGGGGGCAAGCCCATGCAAAACGGGTTCGTTGAATCTTTCAATGGCCGGATGCGCGATGAATTACTGAACGAGCACCTCTTCGACACCTTGCGCCATGCCCGCAATTTAGTGGCGGCATGGCGCGATGACTTCAACTACCACCGCCCGCATTAAGCCTCGCTGGCCTGACACCGCGGGAATATGCTAACCGGTCAAACGAAGACCAAAACCTGAACAGAGCTAACTCATAAACGAGGACTCTCTGGGGAGCAGGTCAGTCTCCACCGACCTGTGTCGATTGTGACCGGCAAGGCGCAGGCATACCGACGCGTCATTCGCGGGATCAATAATCGATACGAACCGCATTTCGATAGCATCCGGCACATTAATCGAAAGTGGCGAACCAATCTGATCGAAAGCGATCACGCGGCCATATCCATCATAAACAACCAGGCGTTCTGAGCGAAACACAGTTCATCAGCCACCTGTTCCGAGCTGAATGATACGTCAGCCCGCCATCGCGCTCAACGGCCGAAGCCAATTAAGGCAACAGTCCCAGAGAAATTGCATTATTGATCCTACCCGTACCAGACGGTAGTCGTTCAGTAAAGACTGTGTAGCCTTGCTACCCTCTATCAACGAACCGGTGAAACGCCAACGATCTCGACTTCTTCTGCGGTCAGGTCCGCGATGACCTGTTCCAAATAATGAAATGCAGTGTTGCTGATCGGCAGCCCGCAATAGATTGCCTGTTGCATAAATATCTCCTGCACGTCCTGCACGCTCATTCCGTTTCGCAATGCAGCCTTAAGGTGCATCGTAAATTCTTCCCAGCGGCCCAGCCCCATCATCGTGCCTAGTACTAGGATGCGCCGGGTACGGTGATCGAAACCCGGCCGTGTCCAGATCTCGCCCCAGCCATAGCGGGTAATGAAGTCTTGGAAATCCTTATTCAACGGGGTGATAGATTTGTTTGCCGCGTCTACATGGGCATCGCCTAGAACCTTGCGCCGAACCTTCATGCCTGCATCGTACGTGTTGTTTGTCATGTCTGCTCCTTTGTTCAACCGGGTGTGAGTCATCCGCCTGCGATCACTGTTTTATCGTGCAATTTCGCAATCTCGCGAGTCGAAAGGTCTAAAATATCAGTCAGAACCTCTTCCGTATGTTCGCCCAATTGCGGCGCGTGTGTGGGCACCTGTCGTTCCTGAGCGCCATAGCTTCCCGCCGCGCCAGCTACCAGATAGCGCAGGCCGCTGACCTGTTCGATCTCGGAAAGCATCGGATTGGCCGTAGAAAATCGCGGGTCGGTATCCAACGCCTGCTTTAGGCTTTGATATGGCCCCCAAGTTATGCGATGGCGTTCCAGCAAATCGCCCACCGATACAATCGCGACTTCGCCCAGTGGCACACGCACTTCCTGGCCAGACCCGGTCATCCGGCGGAACCTTTCCGCTGCCATCAGTGAAAAGCTCGCATAGGCGCTCATCAACAGATCCCGCGCAGGCAGTGCATGTTTGACCGGACGGTCTTTGTCTGGAAACCCGGTGATATCTGGAAGGCCGACTGCCGAGTTCACGGTATTGTCCATTGCGCTTGGCGATCGCCCAGCCCATTACCCGAAGAGTAATCATGTCGATTCTTCGCGCGGCCAATGCATCATGCGACAAAAACTGCTGGTTGGATAGTTCGCCAAAAACATCTCCGCTACCGACCCGGCGCCAAAGCCGGTTCGCGGGCTTCATCGCTGTGGAGGTCTAACGAGACGGATTGCTTGCCTTTGTTCAGCCCTTCACAGTACAGGCTGTTACCTGCAGCGGTCCGAGGGAAGCGCTCATAATTAGGGCCACCAATGATGTGATCAAAACGGATAACATCTGCTCCCAACTTCGCGAGAACCATGCCGGCGCTTGGACCGGCGATAAAAGCCCCCTCGATGACCCGCATACCATCCAGAATCTCAAACACAAATTCATGGCCTCCGCCGCTTACTTGGCTCGCCGCGTGAAAATTGCATCTTGCGCAAGGTTCAACGCTGTCTTCGGAAAGATGTATGCCTTAGATGACAAGCTAACTATTTCCGAAAGTATAAATGAAGGGCCTCGGTTCGAAAATGGATCATGAGCAAAATAAATTGGACATATCCGGCCAGAAGAAACTCCTAAACCACGTTTTCTCGTCTAAATTGCCGCGCGCTTCGGCCTTCTTTTTTGGCGAAAAATCGAGAAAAGTAGGCTGGATCGTTGAAGCCCAGTTGCAAGCCAATTTCAGTTACGGTTAGCGACGTGTGAACCAGCATTCGCTTTGCTTCCATAATCAGCCGATCATGTACAATCTTGCGGGGTCCTCGTCCGACAGCAGCTAGACAAACAGTGAGCAGGCGATCCGTCGTGACCCCCAAAGCATCCGCGTATTGCGCCATAGTCCATTGCTTAGCGAAGTTGGCTTCGCTAAGAGCCTGAAATTGTTGATATATACGGGCTTCAGTAATTTTGACCGGTTTGCTGACCGAATTGATGCGTCCTACTCGACCGACCCCGACTAGCAACAATCGCAAAAGCGCCTCGTTTGCGCTTCGGCTAATGGGCCGAGCTCGGTGAATTTCGAAATCTAAGAGCTGAAATATCTCCGGCAAGCTTGATTGCATACCCGCCGCTCCCGGAATTTCACGGCAAATGAACGTCTGCATCACCTTGCGCAAATAGGTTTCGTCCGATGCCTGCGCGATTGCAGATGACAGAACATCGGTCGAGGCTGTCAGGACGAATCCTTTACTTGGGCGCGAGAATTCGAACCCATGCACCATACCTGCGGGCAGCCAAACCACACAACGTCTACGCATTTCATACTTGTGGCTGTCCACCACAATCGTTCCAGTGCCGCTTTCAAGCCAGATTGCTTGATATAATTCGTAGTGGCGATGGAGCTCAATCTGCCAAGAGACCATCGCGGGGCTGTGTTCGATCCGTTCAATATGCACAAGCCCTTGGCTATTGAGCGGCTCTTCATGCCCATAAAGCCCGATCACCGGCACGCGTGCGAATGTTCGCATTATACCCCCTATGAAATACTCGGTTTTGTCCAAGTCTAATTTTTGAGTGTCCATTCCACTTCCTAAACACTCACACTAAATTTTCAAAGCAAAATAAGCAACTTAACTAACAGGATTCGCTATTAGATTCGATCCTTATGATGCCGATTAGCTTTCAGTGTTTTTAAAAATGTTGGGACGCTGCAATCATTTGAGAGGCAATGATGACAATCATTACACCTTACAACCGCGAAGAAGAAGGCGTCCAACCGCCACTTTTGTATCCGGACTACAAAACGACACTACACCGTGCGCCCACAAAGCCACTGGTTCCACTGCCCCATACATTGACCGAGGTCACAGGTCCGGTTTTTGGACATGAACGCCTTGGTCCGAATGACAGCGACTTGACCGCTCAAGGCGCGGCGATGCCGATCGGTGAGCGAATCATCGTTGCGGGGCGCGTGACCGATGAAAACGGGCACCCAGTTCCCAACACTTTGCTGGAGATCTGGCAGGCGAATGCCGCAGGCCGCTATCATCATCCTAACGACACCCGAGATGTGGCGTTGGACCCCAATTTTACCGGCGGTGGGCGTGCTGTTACGGATGAGGACGGCTGGTATCGCTTTGTAACGATCCGACCCGGCTGCTATCCATGGAATAACCACGAAAACGCCTGGCGACCCGCACATATTCATTTTTCGTTGTTCGGGCCCAGCTTCGTTACCCGGCTTGTAACGCAGATGTATTTTCAGGCCGATCCGCTGCTGGAATACGATCCGATCTATCTTCAAGTGCCGGAAAAATATCGGCATCTTATGATTTCTAAGTTCGACTATAAAATCACAGATCACGTTATCGGGCTTGGATATCGGTTTGACATCGTACTGCGCGGGCGCAACCGAACGCCGTTCGAGGATCAAAATCATGGGTACTGAATCTATTTGGCAAACTGTCGGCCCCTTCTTTCACGAAGCCCTGCCCTGGGAAGGCGGCGGCGATCTGGCCAACTCCAAAACTCAAGGCGTGCATATCCAACTTGTCATTTCGACCGTCGATGGGAATGGCGATCCGGTGTCGGACGGCATGATAGAACTGTGGCAGGCCGATACCCATGGTTCGTTCAACCACCCCGATGACACGCGCGCCCAAGATTGCGACCCAAACTTTACCGGGTTCGGACGCGTCAATGCAAATCGGGACGGTCAGTTTGTGTTCAACACCGTCATTCCCGGACGTGTGCCCGGCCCTGGCAACACGCTTCAGGCACCTCATATCAATGTGTCTTTCTTTTCGCGCGGGCTGGTGCGCAGACTTGTGTCGCGGATCTATTTCGAGGGTCAGCCCGGCACTGAGGAGGATCCGATCTTGGAATCGGTCGATCCGGCTCGCCGATCGTCACTGGTCGCCAAGAAGGATCCGTCTAGACCCAGTGAATGGCATTGGACCATCTATCTTCAGGGCGAAAACGAAACGGTTTTTTTCTCAGTCTAAGACTAATTTTATTATAGGATAATTGCAAAGCATGCCGACTACACAACGTGATATTGTACACCTTGAATGGGATCGAACGGCCACAACAGGCCGCCCGGTTCTAATGATGTTGAACTCTCTTGGCACCACCATGAGCATGTGGGACCCACAGCTTGACGCCCTTGGGGCGAATTTTGACATCCTGCGCATGGATACACGCGGGCACGGGAGATCTGGCGCACCGGACGAGGACTACAGTCTTGAAATGCTGGGCCAGGACGCGCTGGCCGTTATGGATGCGGCGAGTGTTGACAAGGCGATCGTCATTGGCTTGTCTCTGGGTGGGATGACCGCCATGTGGCTAGCCATCAACCACCCCAATCGTTTCTCCGCGCTGATCGTCTGTAATTCCTCCTCAAAGGTCGCGCCCCGCCCTTGGGATGACCGCGGTCAAATTGTACGTGCCAAAGGTATGGATGCCATCGCGGATGCGGTGATCGAACGCTTCTATTCCCCCGTCTATCGCGAGGCAAATCCCAAAGCCATCACAGCGGCCAAAGAGGTTCTGCGGAGCCAGAGCCCCGCCGGATATGCCGGCTGCTGCTGCGCGATCCGCGACATGGATATTGACAGCGCCATCGGCGAGATCACCCTGCCCACACTGGTTATCTCGGGTTCCGAGGACGTAGCAACACCACTGCAAGGCCACGGAGACCACATCGGTGCCACAATTCCGGGTGCCCAAGCCGTTACGCTCACGGCCGGCCATATCTCGAACCAGGAACAGCCCGCCGCTTTCAACAAAGCCACTCTAAGTTTTCTGGATGAAATATGCAGCACCACATCAAATAGAGAAAGCACTTAAACAATGGAATCTGTTCTCATGTCTGGCGGAAGTGCTTAAACGGGGCACTGCGTGATATGATGAACCTAAAAATACACGACTGGTCGATGATATAGTGTAGTTAAGAAGTCCCTTATTTATTATACTGTTACATAAAATTAAAGGGGATTTGCTATCGCAGTTGTGGCAATAAGGGAGTATATAAATGATGTCTTCTGGGGAGAGAAAAGTGCGCCTTACAACAACAATCGCAACCACTGCTATGGCACTTTGGGCCACAGCGGCAGTTGCTGACGAACTGAGCTTTGCCAACTTCACGCCTGCGGGTCATCCATATGTCGGCGGTGCGTTCCAGCCGTTCGCAGACATGGTCGCGGAGAAAACCGGTGGGGACGTTACAGTTCGCATCTACTCTGGTGGTGAGCTGGGTCCTGGCCCAGTTGAGCAATATAGCCGTGCAGTTGATGGCGTCGCCGATTTTGCATTTGGCCTTCCAGGATACACGGCCTCGAATTTTCCACTGACTCTCGCGGCGGAATTGCCTGGCGTTATCAACGTCGAGACCGGAACGAGCGATCTGTGGGACAACATAGATCTGCTTGCCAGTGAGTATCGTCGCGTTCAGCTGGTTTCGCTTTGGTCCAGTGCGCCTAACGTCCTTTATACCCGTGACGTCGCAGTCCGTAGTCCTGCGGATGTCGCCGGGATGAATATTCGTGTGCCATCGCGCTATGCCGGTCTGCAGATCGAGGCTTGGGGCGGTAACCCAGTTTCTATGCCTGTAACTGAAATTTACAACGCGATGCAAACTGGCGTGATCGATGCAGCGATGATCGACACGACAGCTACTCGTGCTTTCAGTTTGGGCGAGGTCGCGAATTATTTGACAGTCGGGTTTGACGCCACCAATTCACCGTTCTTCATCGTGATGAACCGTGATGTGTTTGGGGGGCTGTCGGACGATGAGCAGGCTGCGGTACTTGAAGCCGGCCGCGCAGCGTCCGATCTGGCAAACGCCACTCAGTTGAGCGTAGCAGAAGGCGGCATTGCAGCATTGATTGAAGCAGGTGGCGAACTTATCGAACTGACCGATGAAGAAGCCGCCGCGTTCAACGAATTGTCCGCACCAATTGTCGGTCAAGTCGTTGCTGAAACCGGGGAAGCTGCGCAAGCAGTCGTCGACGCGCTGAGCGGAGAATAACGCGTGGCAAACACTCATCGGCAAATCTGGTCGGCACGTGTCGACCAGATTACCCAACTGTTAGCGATCGGTGCGGGTATTTGCCTTATTGCTCTCGTGGTTGTTGTCAGTCTCGGGGTAATACTACGTTACGTTTTTAATGCTCCGTTGCTTGGCGTAAATGAAATTGTCCAAATGGTTGCGGTCGCGCTAGTGATGCTTGCCTTACCCTACTGCACAAGTTCCGGAGCCCATGTACGTGTTGACCTATTCGATCCGGTTTTGGGGCGCTGGGGCCGATTTATGGGAGATATCCTGTCGCGTGTGCTCTCGATCATCGCTCTAAGCTATCTTTGCAAGCAGGGTTGGAAAAAGGCCGCGGAAGCACTGGAGTTTGGTGACGTCACGAACATGATTGAAATACCGCTGGCGCCCATTTTTGGGGCGATTTGTGCGGGGATGGCACTTTGCGCTTTCGTCTTCGCGGTTCAAATTCTGGCGCTTTTTCTAGGTTGGGAAGGAAGCAATGACTGACATTGCTATTGGGGTTTGCGGCATTGGCGCGTTGTTCGCATTGATGATTTTTCGCACGCCGGTCGCCTTTGCTATGCTGTTGACCGGCTTTTTCGGCATTTGGGTTGTAAGCGGGATAAACCGTGCGACTGCGATTATGTTTACAGAAACCTATTCTTCGATTAGCAACTACAATTTAATTGTGGTTCCGATGTTCGTGCTACTCGGGAATATCGCATCTGAGGCAGGTTTTAGCCGTTCTTTATATGACGCTGCCCATGCTTGGGTTGGTCGATTTCGTGGAGGGCTTGCCTCGGCATCTGTCATTGGATGTGCGGCATTTTCTGCGGTTTCTGGTTCATCCGTCGCCACGGCGGTTACTATTGGCCGCGTCGCACTACCTGAAATGAAACGGCTCGGGTATAGTGGTGGTCTCTCGACAGGGTCAGTCGCCGCCGGCGGCACCTTGGGTTTCCTCATTCCACCATCTACAGGTTTTGTGCTCTATGCGATCCTGACTGAAGAATCGATCGGGCGTTTGTTTATGGCAGGCATCCTGCCGGGTATGTTGATGATGTGCCTATTCATTGTTTCAATCTGGCTGGTAACCTTGCGCAATCCGGATGCTGGGCCTCGCGGCGAGGCCAAGCCGTTCTTTGAGCGTATTCGTCTGTTCGCCCGGGCATTTCCATTGATCGCTGTTATTCTGATATCCATAGGCGGCATTTACCTTGGTGTTTTCACGCCAGTCGAAGCCTCGGGTATTGGTGCCGGACTAATCATTCTGATTGCTTTCGGGTCGAAACGCCTTGACCGTGCAGGTTTTATTTCAGCTGTTCGCGATACCGTCCGGACGTCGGCTATGCTCTATATGATTGTTGTGGGCGCAAATGTTCTCAACCCTTTTCTTGCGATTACCGACATCCCGCTGGCGCTTGGTGAAATGCTGACATCATTTGGCTTGGGGCCATATGGTACACTAGTCTTGATCTTGTTGAGCTATGTCGTTCTCGGCATGTTTCTTGATGGTTTGGCTATGCTCGTCGTCACGATACCAATCTACTATCCGATCATTCTAAGTTTGGGGTTTGATCCGATCTGGTTTGGTGTAGTTGCGGTAATTGTTATTGAGATGGGAATGATTACACCGCCTGTAGGGCTGAATGTCTTTGTCGTCCGCGGAGTCGCCGGCGATGTGCCATTGGCAACAATTTTCGCTGGCGTGATACCGTTCCTAATCGCTATGATTGTAACGCTATTGTTAGTAATTGTATTTCCGGCAATCGCACTGATAATACCTAATTCAATGTTTGGGTAGTTTTGCAAATTAATTAACGTAATCTGATTTCGAATTTTCCCTATATTACTGGAAAGAAAGTATAATGAAGGGATTTTTGCATTAAACTGTAGTACCGATCAGTTTTTGTATTTTGAGGTTCATCAGCTAACTGTTCCGTGCTGAATAATACGTCAGCCCGCGCCTGCCCTCTGAAGTGGTCCCACTTTTTCGGACAGGTTTGCAGCGTTTCTAAGGTGTATCGTGT
>OLHK01000072.1_pt1 | contig 35723 bp, 26 predicted proteins | sample 1609371 | NCBI WGS metagenome assembly OLHK01 (sample SAMN05416779, study PRJEB24817) | seawater metagenome | isolation source: Sea water | place: Canada:Atlantic | collected 2013-11
TGCACGCCCTCGCCTTCTGGCCCGGCGCCGTCGACATGGTGATCGACGAATACGCTCGCGTGGAAAACGAAGAACGCAAGCTAACCGACATCATTGCCGGTTACCTGGATCCCAACGACGATGGCGCTGCGGCAACCAACGTCAACCGGGATCCTGCCTTCGCCGAAAAAGCCAAGAAAGCGGCGGAAGAAAAAGCCAAGGCCAAAGAAAAAGCCAAGGAAGAAGGCACTGACGACAAAGACAGCGACGACGATGAAGAAGAAGATGAAGGCGGCCTGGATCCTGTTCTGGCGGCAGAGCGTTTCGAGACGCTGAAAAAGCTGCACGAAAAAGCCGAGCGCTCACTCAAGCGCAACGGTCGCGATCACGCCTCCAGTGCCAAGGCTCTGGAAGCCCTGGCCGAACACTTCACCCTGTTCAAACTGGTGCCGCGCATTTTCGACGGCATGCTGGTCGGTGCCCGCGACAACCTGGACCTGGTGCGTAAATTCGAGCGTCAAATCATGTCCGCCACCATTCGCCGCGGCGGCATGGATCGCAAGGATTTCATCAAGGTATTCCCTGGCAACGAAACCAACATGGACTGGATCGATGGCCAGCTGAAAACCAAAAAAGGCAAAGCCATCGCCGACAAACTCGGCGCAGTCAAAGAAGATGTTCAACGTGCCCAACGCAAGATCGGCACCATTGAAGACATCATTGGCCTGCCCGTGGGCGACATCAAGGAAATCAACCGTCGCATTTCCATCGGTGAAGCCAAGGCACGTCGCGCCAAGAAAGAAATGGTGGAAGCCAACCTGCGTCTGGTTATTTCCATCGCCAAGAAATACACCAACCGCGGCCTGCAGTTCCTCGACCTGATTCAGGAAGGCAACATTGGCCTGATGAAAGCCGTGGACAAGTTCGAATACCGCCGTGGTTACAAGTTCTCCACCTACGCCACCTGGTGGATTCGTCAGGCCATCACCCGCTCCATCGCCGACCAGGCGCGCACCATCCGTATCCCGGTACACATGATAGAGACCATCAACAAGATCAACCGGGTACAACGTCAGATGCTGCAGGAAATGGGCCGCGAACCGACCCCGGAAGAACTGGGTGTCCGTCTGGAAATGCCGGAAGACAAAGTCCGCAAGGTACTGAAGATCGCCAAAGAGCCGATCTCCATGGAAACCCCCATCGGTGACGATGAAGATTCCAGCCTCGGCGACTTTATCGAAGACGGCAACATGGAATCGCCGGTGGACTCTGCCACCTCACTGGGCCTGGAAGAAGCCACCCGTGATGTGTTGGCTAACCTGACCGCCCGTGAAGCCAAAGTCCTGCGCATGCGCTTCGGCATCGACATGAACACTGACCACACCCTTGAGGAAGTGGGCAAACAGTTCGACGTAACCCGTGAGCGTATCCGTCAGATAGAAGCCAAGGCGCTGCGCAAACTGCGCCACCCGAGCCGCAGCGAACACCTGCGCAGCTTCCTCGACGGCGACCTGTAAATATTACGCCGGACGCTGGATGCCGGATGCAAGACGCTCCCGGGCTGCATAGCAGCCCGGGAGAATAATAAAAAAGGTTCGACCTTTTCCTATTAAGAATTCACGTTATAATCCTTGGCCGCATGAGACATGCGGCAAGCGTCAGGCGCTAAGCATCCTGCGTCAGGCAACTCTTTCGGGCCTATAGCTCAGTTGGTTAGAGCAGTCGACTCATAATCGATTGGTCCCAGGTTCAAGTCCTGGTGGGCCCACCAATTCTTTACGCCATACTCTTTATTTTTTCCTTTTAAATCAGAAGGATAATAAAGCTGTGACGAAAATTCTCCCTCAGCCATTTAGCCTGGCACCAATCGATTTCTCTCAAAGGTACAATTTCGGTACAGTGGCCGAATACAGCAGGGATCGATAAGGCTATGGCAACACTCGTCAAAACCCCTTCCGGCACATGGAAAGCCATCATTCGCAAAACCGGGTTCCCCACGACCTCAAAGACCTTTCGCACCAAACGCGATGCGGAAGATTGGTCGCGTCGCACCGAAGATGAAATGGTTCGCGGCGTCTACATCCAACGTGCCCCCGCAGAACGAATGACCGTGGCGGACGCACTCAAGCGTTACCTGGCAGAAGTATCCCCAACCAAGCGCCCCGCTTCTGCAGCCTGTGACCTCCGGCACTCCAAACCACTGATCAAAGGCCTGGGCAAATACTCTCTCGCCGCACTATCACCTGAGATCATTGCCAAGTATCGCGATGAACGTCTTGCAGGCCTGGACCGCAAAGACGCCAAGGGCAATCCTGACCCCAAACCTCGCTCACCCAACACGGTAAGGCTCGACCTGGCGTTGCTCGGTCATATGTTCAATACCGCTATCAGGGAATGGGGAATCGGCCTGCCGGCCAACCCCGTGCAAAACATTCGTCGCCCTGCCCCACCACCCGGACGTGAGCGCCGGCTAAGCCAGGCGGAAGAAGAGCGCCTGTTGACTGCAGTCGATAGCCACTCCAACCCTATGCTTGGCTGGATCGTACGGCTGGCCCTGGAAACTGGCATGCGCTCAGCGGAGATCACCACACTGCGGCGCAACCAGATCGACCTGAAACGGCGGGTTGTGCGCCTCCTTGAGACCAAGAACACCGCACCGCGAACCGTACCACTCTCAAGTACAGCGACAGCAATACTGCAGGAGGCCCTGGACAACCCCATCCGCCCCATAGATACAGATCTAGTGTTCTTTGGTGAGCCAGGGAGGGACGGACAACGTAGACCCTATAACTTCAACAAACCCTGGCTAAAGGCGAAGGAACGCACCGGACTGAAAGAACTGCACTTCCATGACCTGCGCCATGAAGCAGTAAGCCGGCTAGTAGAAGGCGGGCTCAGCGACCAGCAGGTGGCCGCTATCAGCGGGCACAAATCCATGCAGATGCTGAAGCGATACACTCACCTGAGGGCCGAAGACTTGGTAGATGAGCTGGACTCGATAGCCTCGAAGCGTGCAATAAAAAATCGATAAGGCCCGCAACACACAAAAAACCATATATAACAGACAGAGTCAGCCATTAACAGGAAGCGACCATAGTGGAAAATCAACAGCTAGAAAGCACAATGGCAACTACTCATGCTTTACTTCAGGAAGAGGGGCTAACTGAGGCTGCACGCTTAATTCGTGAGTATCAAATAAGGGCCGAACAAACAGGGTATGACAACTGGAATGGCGGGACAGAGATATGGGAGGTTTATATACAAATACCCCCAAAAGAGTTCGCTCGCATTGGCGCCCGAAAAAATCAGCTTGAAGAGCAAATTACAGCCCGCTTAAAAGTCGTACTAGAGCCGGAGACTGAAGATTGGTACTCAGCAAAAATAATCCCCGCAAAGGTTAAAGATAGTAACTGGAGAGCGGAAAACTCTGATGTTCCAGCCAAAATCCGAAGAAATATTATTGATGGCCTGCAGCTAGAAAATACAGTTTGGCATGGTGGCTTAGACGAAGTTGAATTCCTAAGCCGTATATTTGATCTAAAATCCCTGCCCTCGTTCGATAGCCGATTTGATGATGCTGCAGGCGACATATGGAAACACTGCATCAACAACGACGACTGGGATAGAGACTGGGTATATTCGGACAAACGCTTTAACCTCATAGAAGGCCCTACAGACGATTTTCTCCGTTTCCTATGCGAGATTGTTCACCCTGTGGTTCGGCCTAACCGAGACGAAATAGTTAAGCTTGTTTCGCATTTTAATGATCAATTGCGTCAAGCAGGATGGGAAATTTACGAGGAAGAAAAAATTGCTGGACGGCCTCGCTTTTCTTATCGCCAATCGTCCAATCACGAACATCACTCAGTGACAAGAGCGCGAACTGTTGCCGACGCACTAAATGCAGGTTGGATGGCCAAGGAAATAGAACGACTTGAGCGATCATTAGAAAATGACCCAGCACTTACAATTGGAACAGCCAAAGATTTAGTAGAAACGTGCTGCAAAACAATACTGAGAGAGAGAGGAGTAGAAATTAACAAATCTGACGACTTAGGTGATCTTACAAAAAAACTAACCAAAGAGCTCAAACTTGTCCCGGAAAACATCACAGAGGAAACAAAAGGCTCGGAGACTATTCGACTGATTCTACGGAACCTAACCCAGCTAACAAGCAATCTAGCCAGACTGAGAAACCTTTACGGGAGCGGCCATGGGCGCGACGGTCAATATCGAGGGCTTCAACCCCGCCACGCACGGCTGGCCGTAGCATCAGCAGTAGCATTTATCGATTTCATCGTAGAAACACATCGATATCGAACCCTCCCCCTATCAGACGAACAGGAGGAGTAGCGTTCTCCTAATCAGTTCACGTCTCCCAAGGCACATGTGAACGAGCGACTGCAATACCGAAATTTAGCCGCTAAAAACTCGACAAACCCCATAGGCAAGCTTCTCCCTATTACGATCCGCTATTTGAAGCCGCCTTGAGAGTTCCTCAACGTTGCCATACCACGTGGCTGAGGGATTCGCTTGAACATCCCGGTCATGTCTCCCATGGAAATATCCGTCAATCCAGTTTTTGACAGCCCCTACCAAACCGAATCGCTTAAGAACTCCTATAGCCCCAGGGAAAGCCATTGTTCCGTCCAAGAGACGCCGGAAAATTAAGGGCTCTTTGTGCCCTGCATTCCCCCATGCACGAGTCACCCTAATAGCCCCCACAAAACATTCAAAGTCAGATGCTGACGAAGATTCCTTCCCGAATAAATACATCTCCCTGAAATCAGAAATTCTTGCCAGGTCTCCATCATCAAAGAAAAACTCACTCAACATATCGGACGGCCACAGAGCACCAGGCATAAGCTGATTAGCCAAAGAAATATCTTCTGAGCTAATAGCTCCCCACAAAGCATCCCAAAACGGAATCTGGCAAGGTCCAACCTCATAAACAGACCTGGCGTCGACAAACTGATCGGCACAAGAGTTCAAAAAATCCCTTCGGGGCGGAATTTCACCTTTCCGGTACCGATAAATCGTTCTCGGATCAACGTCACTGAATGGAAGCCAATTAATCATATCAACAGGACTTCGCCCATTAGCCAAGGCGTGATACCAGGCGATGGTTTTCATTTTATCTGCATCGCTCCTGGAAGGCCGCCCCACCCTCTTGTCTCTTTCAGGATCAATTGACACGCAATCCATATGTTTTTCGTCTTTGTGCATTTCCTCTCCCTGGTTTTAATGGTGCCTAGATAAGCCAAGCGAAATTATCACGTTTTTGGCGAAACAACCAAGGGGCCAAACATGACCACAGAAGAGCAGCTTTTAAAACGTTACGGACCACTGCTATCACTTACCGACTTATCAGATCTGCTAAAACGAAGCCCTGACGGATTAAGAATTTCGTTACGCAGTCAATCAGAATTTGCCAACAAATGGAAATCCGCAAAAAGAAAGGTTGGCCGCCGCGTTTACTTTAAAGCTAGCGACGTGGCAGAGCTTATCGACGAATCATGAAAACAGGAAAAATCCGATCAAATCCCGAAACCAATGAAGGAAAGAGATGCGACATAAAAAGAAAAGTTCAGCAGCTAGTATCCATCCAAGAGGAAAGTGCTCAGGAAGCTGGCGAGCTGTGTTTTATCTCCAGGCTACTTATCAAAGCCACGATCCCTCATAACAAACCTAAGTCGAACGAATGGGCACGCACCAATGGGAACCTAACACTCACCATGCTGGCCCCGTCATCAGTCGGCCTACCCTTTGGCCGATATGCCCGCTTGATCTTGGTCTGGATTACCACTCAGGCATCCAGGAACAAATCTCGGCTGGACAGGGGGTATATCAGCGAGCAGGAGGCCCGTACGCTTGATCTAGGCCCTTCCTTGCGCCGCTTCATGTTAAATCTGGGGCTGAAAGTATCAGGAGGTGAAAACGGGTCGATAAACCCTTTTCGTGAACAGATGAATCGGTTGTTCAAAACCACCATCAGCGTAACCTACATAGAGTGCAGCGAAGACACCGAGTATATGGTAGAGAGAGATACAGGGGGGCGGGTATCCGACGAATCATGTATTTGGTGGAGCACGAAAAATAAGCCAGAGCAAGACCTGTCATTTAATTCATGGGTCGAATTGTCGCCCAAGTTCTTTGATATGGTTACAAAAAAACCGGTGCCACTTGATATGCGGGTTATTCGCTTTATTAAACGCTCCCCTATGGGGCTAGATGTATATTTCTGGGCCACCCATCGGGTTAGTTACCTGAAACGGGAAATCCGTATTCCCTGGCCCGATTTGAAGGCCCAGTTTGGAACAGGCTACCCAGACACGACCCGAGGCCTGCAAGATTTTAAAAGTAACTTTCGGGAAGGGTTAACCAAAGTTAAGACCGTCTGGCCGGGACTGGACGCCACACCAACAACGAAGGGATTGCTGTTGAAACCGTGCGCCCCGCAGGTGAGCCGCAAGCAGCTATCTCTCCGGGGATAAGAAGCGCGTGTAGATAACCCTGTGGACACGAAAAGTTATACACGCATGTTTACTCTCATTTTTGGGCGGGCAGCTGCGCATGTTTACTCTCATCATGCGCATATTCACTCTCATTTCTACGCATATTCACTCTCACCCATCCCCCCTGAGTCCAGTAGCAGTACAGGTTTCAGCGGTTGCCCTGTACTTGCCTGTACGTCTTTCCTATATAAAAAGATCTTACCTGTAGTGGTACGGCTGAAAATGTGGACAACCCGTCAACGCATAAATCAACACGAGCTTCAACACCAACTTCTGCCATTCGCACGTAAGTGCATTCCGGAAGACTAGTAATCACAAAAGCTGCCAGGGTGACTAACGTTCGGCGTGCTTGAAAAACAGCCAAAGGAATCCCGAAAATGCTCCAATCTTGGCGTCAGACCGTCAGCGCAGCTGACACATTCCCACCTTTAGCGGCTAAAATGAGTGCTACCAAGTACCACTGTAGCGGAGGGAAAAATGAACGACAGACCACCATATCGTCCTGACCATGGACCTAGACGGCTTACCGAGCAGGAAATCCAGGAACTTCGGGAGGAGACCAAGCGGGACATCGAATGGGGGCTAGAGCAGCTTCGCCTTCGCAAGGCCCGTAAAAACGACAAACAGTCTTAGTCCTTTGCCCATGATAACCATCGTCAATTTAGCGGCTAAAGTATAATCATCCACAAGTGACAACGGAGGGGAAATGAACGACAGACCACCACCCCGCTCTGATCTTGGGCCAAGGCGGCTCACCGAGCAGGAAATCGAAGCACTTCGAGAAGAGGCAAAACACGACCTCAAAAGGATGCAAGAAAGGCTGCGGCTTCGGAAAGCCGACAAAGACAAATAGCCCTTCTAGCATGAATACAGAGCGACACTGATCGCACGGGGAGCCTTTAGCGGCTAAAGGTTTTTTTGAACACTGGACGAAAGGAACAAGACATGAGGTCAAATTCAGCATCAGGATCAGATCAAGGCCCCAGAAAACTGACACAAGAAGAGATTGAAGATCTGCGACGAGAGATGCAAAGGGACGGGCTTTGGGCCAAGAACAAGCTGCGAAAACAGCGTGAAAGAAGAGCCAAACTCAAATAAGCCTACAAGGATGACCTCGCCAGAAACGCTGCCACAACGCTTTTACTCTGCTTCCAGACCACTATTTTTACTCTTCCAAATGCTTTTACAGCGATTTTCATCATCATTAACTTCTCCCACTTTCGCCAAATTACTAAGCCAATAAAAAATCTCATATTTCGGCTTTAAAAAAGCAAATAAAAAGCGATACGATCGCACTATAAATCGTTTTAAAAGTGTTTTTTATTAGGGCAGGACAGGTGAAGTAGGCCCACCGGGGCAAGCCCGGCGCACCACTTCACAATCCTTATTCGCACAAGTGCTCAACGGGTCCTGCTCTGCGAGGCAAAGGCTACCGCCAAAAGAGATAATGATGACTGAATCGCCAACTCGAAAAGGCACCACCCCCATTAAGGTATGGGTATTGCCTGATGAAAAAGGTGACATTGTGAATAAGGCAAAGTCCGCGGGGCTTAGCGCTTCCGCCTATTTACGAAATGTCGGAATGGGTACGCCAGTAACAGGCATAGCTGACAAGGAAGCAGTAATGGAGCTGGTGAAGATCAATGCCGATTTAGGCAGAATTGGCGGTTTGCTGAAAATGTGGCTCACCAATGACGAGAAGCTGGAACTTGAGGGGCACAGCTCAGCCAGACTCGAAAGTGTCATTCTGGCTGCTCTTAGGGATACGAAAGCCATTCAGGCCCTGCTCTACCAAAAAGCCTCCGCGCTAAAATTTTAGCGGCTAAAGTTCTCATGATCAGCAAACGGGTCACCATGAACCACGGCGGCAAGAGCAGCTTTAGCAGACTGACCAACTATTTGCTCAATTCCCAGGGCAAGGAATTCAGGGTCGGTTCCATCTCCATCACTAACTGCCGCTCAGAAACCCCAGAGTGGGCTGCTCTGGAGATTGAGACCACTCAGAGCCTCAACCAAAGAGCTACAGGCGATAAAACCTACCACCTGATTATTTCCTTTCCCGAAGGAGAGACACCAAAAACAGAGACCTTGAAGAGCATAGAAACCGATATGTGTAACGCACTGGGCTATGGCGAGCACCAGCGAATAAGCGTCGCCCACCAAGACACAGATAACTTCCATATTCACCTTGCGATCAACAAAATTCATCCCGTACGCCTGACCATGCATGAGCCATATCGCGACTACAGGATTCGGGATAACGTCTGCTTAGCGCTAGAAAAAAAGCATAGCCTGCAGCCAGATAATCACAAAAAGAAGCGCACGCTGGCTGAGGGCCGGGCACAAGATATGGAGAACATGAGCGGTCGGGAAAGCCTGCTGAGCTGGGTTCGCAAGCACTGTGCGGAAGCGGTGAATGAAGCAGAAACCTGGCAGCAGCTCCATGAAGCCATAGCGAAATACGATATAAAGCTAGTACCGCAAGGGGCGGGCCTGGTATTTAAATCGGGATCAGGGGTAGCCCTGAAAGCCAGCACCGTCAGTCGTGATTTCTCAAAAGCAAAGTTTGAGAAAAGGCTTGGCTGCTACCGCGCCATTGAAGGACAAGCCCCGGAACGAGAGGTTAAGTATCGAGGCGAGCCAGTCCATCGAGCCCCACATTCAGCAGAATTGTTCGCCGAATACACTAAAGCCAAATCGGAAGGGCGAGCCTTACAAAGCCAAGCCATCAAAGGGGCCATTAACAAAAGGGAAAAGTTAATTACCGCTGCCAGACGTTCTGCCAACTTGAAGCGCCAAGCACTCAGAACTTTGGCTAGAGGGCGAACAGCAAAACGCCTGGTCTATATGCGGATCAACCGCTCCCTTCAAAACGAGATCAAGCGCATCCGTGAGGAATACGCTAGAGAGCGGAATAAAATCAACAACCAACACCTCCTTCCAGGCTGGAATGACTGGCTAAGAAAGCAGGCAAAACAGGGTAACGATAAGGCTCTGCGAGTACTGAGGTCACATCGATCCAAGCCATCTCAGGGTAATAGTATCGGCCAGCCTCAGCACAAAAAAGACAACCAGACGTCAGGAATCAGAGCTGACGGCGTCACTAGGAAGGGCACCATTATTTACCAGCTTCATGAACAAGCTGTGCGTGACGATGGCGAGAAGTTGATATTGCCGTCGCAGCCAAAGGAGGAAACGCTTATTGCGACACTTTCTCTAGCCAAGACCAGGTATGGAAATAAGCTCGAATTATCAGGTGACCCTGCATTTCGTTCTCGAATAGCAAAAATAGCAGGCGAAAATTCCATGGATGTAAACTTCACCGACGTCCATTCACAAAAGGTCATGCTGAATTCCGATCCGAATAGGCGTCATAAAGCTAAACAAAAGCGAATAACCCTACGCTAAATTTTAGCGGCTAAAATTAACCATTTCGGAATAACTCTAATATCGTGCATAACCTCAAAGAAATATCACCACCATTTCTGATAGCATCCAGACACTCTGATTAAAATCGGTGCACTATGAATAAAACCTTTATTGCATCTCTTCTCATATTGCTCTCATTCAATTCTGCCAATGCTGGAATCGCCACCATTGACGTGACCAACATCATCCAAACCACGTTGTCCTCGATTGAAAATATGGCCCAAACGTCAAAGCAGATCGAGGAGTACCGGACGCAGTTGCTGCAGCTTGAAGACCAGATCAAGAACACCACGGGCGTGAATGGGTATCTATGGGATAAGACCGATTCCACCATTACTCAGCTAATTAACGCGACCGATGCCATCAAGGTGTATTCCCAGCAGGCCGGCAGTCTGGATGCCTGGCTGGACAAGTTCGGCGGCGACCTGGGCGAGTACCGCAACATCAACTGCTTCCAGGAAGACGGGTGCCGGGGCACCTATGACGATCTGTACGCCGCCGGCACCACCACCCAGAAAGCGGCCAATGACAAGGCCCTGGTGGGCGTTCAAATGCAGCAGGATCAGCTAGAGCAGGATGCCCAGCGGCTGCGTCAGCTCCAGAACCAGGCGCAAAATCCGGCGGGCCGTTTGGCTTCCCTGGAATATGCCAATCAGTTTGCCAGCCAGCAGTCAGCCCAACTCCTGCAAATTCGCTCTCTGATGGCCCAGCAGAACCAAGCCCTGGTGGCTAGGATGCAGGCCGAGAACAGTCGGGAAGCCCTGCAGAAAGCCAGCTCAGAAAACCTCAGAAAAGGCGAGTTCAAAGAAAGTAGCGGTGAAGGATTCACCGTCAAATGAAGCCGTAAGAAAACCAACATTAAGGAGCAACAATGAAATCAGCCAAAATCCTACCTCTGGTGACGACAGCCTCTTTGGCCATCTTTCTCTCTGGATGTTTCGAGGAAAAGATGCCCGAAGTGAACGACACGAATTGCAAGCTGGAAAACATAAAAAAGCTGAAAAGCAGAGCAATGCAACAAGAGTTTTCTAGCAAATGCCTGCGTCGAGGCACCTTTAAGAAAAGCTCCGGCGAAGGATTCACCGTTAAGTAAGCAGCAATAGGAATAAGGCGACCATGAGCATTTGGGAAAGGATTAACGGCTGGCAACTGCGAATCATGGCATCCACCATGCTTCTCATGGCCAGTAGCGTGGCTCAAGCTGCAATCGACAACTCCGATGTGTCGGAGCAGATAATGAGGGCCTTCCGTGACAACGCTGGCACTTGGGCCTCCGTTATCACGGATCGGGCAAGCTGGCTTTTCTGGTGTCTGGTCGCCATCTCCATGATCTTCACCTTCGGATTTATGGCCTTACGCCAGGCAGACATAGGGGAATTCTTCGCTGAATTTATTCGGTTCACTGTCTATGTTGGCTTCTACTACTGGTTACTTCTCAACGGCCCGGATATGGCGGGTGATATTATCCTCAGCCTTCAACAAGTGGGAGGCACTGCTAGCGGATTAGGCCCAGAATTCAGGCCCGGAAACGTAATGGATATCGGCTTTGAGATATTTTTCCGGATTATAGACGACAGTAGCATCTGGAGTATGGGGGAAACCCTCTGCGCACTGATACTGGGCCTGGTGATCATTGCGATGATGTGCCTTATTGCTGCCAACATGATTATCTTGCTCTGCAGCTCCTGGATTCTCCTGTATGCCGGCGTCTTCTTCCTGGGCTTTGGAGGCTCACGGTGGACAAGCGACATTGCCATCAACTACTTCAAAACCGTCTTGGGTGTCGCAGCCAGCATCATGACCATGGTCCTAATCATTGGTATAGGAAACAGCATCCTAAATGATTACTACCAAAATCTTTCTGACGGAATCCATTTAAAAGAGCTTACTGTCGTTGCCGTCGTTTCAGCCATCTTGATGCTATTGGTCAGCAAAGTCCCCCAGATGGTGGCCGGCATCATCAATGGCTCCAGCATCAGCGGGCCGGGAGGCTTCGGTGCCGGCGCTGCCATGGGCGCCGTGGCACTTGGTGGGGCTGCCGTTGCAACAGGCGGTGCGGCAGCAATGGCCGGTGCAAAACAGGCCTTTGGCGGCGCTTCTGCTCTAAATGCGGCCTTCAAACAAGCAAATGCCAATATGTCATCAGGGCAAGGAGCCTTCAAAAGCGCTTCAGTTGGCGCAGGAAGTGGTGGCAGCAAGACATCTAGCTTTGCCGCAGCCATGAATACCGGGACCAACTACATGAGCGATGTAGCGGCCAACCTAGGCAAAGGCACCGCGAACGCCGTGAAAGAAGCGGTTAGTAACCGCATGGACAGCGTGCGGGAATCCCTGTCCAACACCGCAGGCGGCAAAATCGCCTCGGCCATCCGGGAACAAGGGGCCTCACAGAACAACAGTGAAACCCCGACTGACTCCGGTAGCAGTGATGCCGGAGCAGATGTTCCCGGTTCCAAGCACGACGAAGTAAACGATTTTGTTAATCGATGACTATGCAGTTTTTGATCTTCCAGGGGTTATCTTTTTATCGCAAACCTAACCTCTGGAAGTGGGTCCTCAAAAGAAGAATCGATAATCTTTTGAAGATCCGCGCCCTCCTCATAGCCACAATCCAATATGATTTTCGCTGTTTTTACACATTCTTCTCTAACCAATGACACAGAGACCGCTCCCTTTGTCCCGTCATATATTTTTTCGTAGCTCATATTTTCATAAACAAGGACAATGCTCTCAGCAAGTGATTCTGTATCAGAAGCAGCCAAACGTCGCTCTTCATACAATTTACCAGCGACATTTAAAAGACCATGGACGCCTTCGACTTTAGGCAAACCCAAGATGTATACAACCCGAGCAATCAGCCTTTCTATCGAGGCAGACACCCCCATCCTGGACCAAGTGAGAACTGCTTGGGCAGCCCCCATAACTGTGTGAGCCGAATCGCTCATCAGCCCTCGTCTTATGACGCTTTCTATAATTCCATCAGCATCATCACATACCCCGGAAAAATAGGTGAACGCCACAAGCAAATCAGGTGAGTAGACATGGTTGTAAAAATCTCTTAACTTCGCGAAGTTCTTTTCAGTTAGACAACTTTTATTAAGCGAAGGCACAATCGAGGATGAAAGAGACTCACCGATCAAACAGCCAACCCTCTTATCCTCGGACTCGGCAAGACCCAAAAAATCATTATCTTCTGTTGACCTTGGCCTCCATTCGACCATCCAATCATAAAACGTCTTGGCTTGCTCCCCGCTTGGATATTTATTAATCTTCTTATTCTGGGCGCATGCGCAAATCGAAATCAAAGATTGCTCTGACATTAATTCTTCTTTACCAACACCAAAAACGATTCTTTCCATATAATCGTTTTTATCCACCCCCTCCTTAAAAGGCAAAAAGAAGAACGCATGCGGTAGCAAGCCTATTTTCGGAAGATCATCACCACAAGCCCATAACTTGTCCCTCAGGTGCGCGATCTCATTATCCTTTAAGAAATCGGCACTTATGAGGTCAATTAATCGAACCAAAGGATCAGGATCCTTACCTTTTTCAAGGTCAACACTTTCTATGATTTTTGATATTCTAGCACTGACAGAAGCCTCTTCATTACGCTCTTCCGGAACCACAGACAGGTCGATAGTTGGCCACCTAAAACGGTCATCCAAACCCAATTCAGAGCCCGAAGGAAAATCAAGAGCATCATAGAAAACATCACCACGCATATTTAGAGGTATACTTTGAAACGAGTACTTCAAGAGACTGCCCAGTGCATCTACCAACCAAAGATCTCTAAACTTTTCCCTTTTCCCAAAAGACAGGGCCTTAACAAATATTTCTTTTGCCTTCTCTGGTGAAGCCCTGACAGAAAGTCGAGCTACAACCTCCATTAAAACTCTGACTTTAGTGACAGAAAAAGCATTTCTATCTCCAGCAGAGTGACGCTCCAGTATTGCGACCCAGTAATCCAGTGCGGACAGGGAAGAATAAAGTAGAGCGCCAGCTTCTTCCTCATCCAAACATGCGACCTTCATACGAGAAAGAGCATTATTGATTATTTTATCTTTATCACTATTAGCCGCCCGAACAGATAACGACAACGTATACAACGAAACCCCATCGCACAGTTGAACCAAATCAAACGCTTCATTAACAAGGAGATTAACATTACCCCATCGAATCGGAATACCCACTTCGCGGCACATCCAATCCATTAAATGCAGCTTTTCATCAATAAAGACAACCCGGTTCGACCCGTCAGTATATTTCCCAGGCTCAAAAGAAACCTCAAGCGCCTCAGAATTACGCCTTGAATCCTTTATCCCTCTTATTTTATCTGACAACGATCTAACGCTCTGCCATGGATCACATTTAAAACGCACCTCGTCATCCATAGCTTCGTCTGAGAAATCCTCAAATTTTCTTCTCGCTGCTGCCTTCATGAGCCACCTAGCCCATGAAAGTCTAGAAAAAATATAAACAGAACCCTTGTCATTTCTATACTGCGCAAGAAGTTTTTTGTATGACTTATTTAGAACATCCCCAGCTTCATCAATTAGGCCAATTTCCGCATATAGAAAAGATTTTTTTATACCCCAAGAAGGATCAACATCATCAATTCTGTCAACCAACCTTTCAACCGACGCATAATCCATCTTATTTAATGCTTGAACCGCATCAAAGAAAGTCATTTCATTAAGCGACTCAACGTCAATATCTGACCGCCCCAAAACAATGCTTCTCAGCTTATTTAGCCTTTCCCCCCTTACCTTTTCATGAAATAAGTCGAAGCACTTCAAGAGATATAGAGCGACCATTTTTTTATCATCATTATTTATAGCGCTTTTCCCATCGCACAAAGAATAAAATTGATCTGCCAACCAGGGTGTTGAAAGCTCTAACGATACAGACTTTCTCCAAGCCAACTCATAAAGATATTCGCACCTCCTTATATATGCCATTTTCTCTATGTTGTTTTTATTCGGCGAAGGGTGCGGCTGCATATCAATACGCCTAGCAATATCTTGTGGACAAACAAGCCAACCGGGATATGACTCCCTTTCCGATCTCAAATCATCTACTTGACCTTCCAAGACCAACGCTTCCTGATCACTTGTTCTTTCTTGGTACTTCTCACCAGGTATAGAAAATGACTTTGGTAGCCATTCCCACTCCCGTTTGGGCTTCAAACTCCAAAGGGTTTCAAGAAACAATTCGCATGCGATTTCATGTTTTTTGTTGACGTTATTTATATCCGAAACACAGCTTTCCAAGTCTATAGGCGATACATTTATTGATTCCAAATATTTTCTTTTTGCAGGACTTAGATTCAACGCCCCAACAAGATATATTCTCCGAGCATTTCCCGCCAGCTGATCCCTAACCCATCCAGCCCACTTCAAAAAATTAGGGTCATCCCCTGAGAAACCGATTAAGCAGAGTTCATTTTCGATAAAAACTTGCCGAGCAAAGTTAACAAATGCCGCCTTTTTACTTGGGTACCGCCTATAGTCCTCTTCAGTAAAGGTTAAATCTTCCGTAATACCGACTGTCCCATGCAGTTTGACAATCCTTGGAGACCGAGAGCTAGACAAATCTTCTTGTCGGTTCACTTCTGAATAAACTTTGCGATGCAAATCTTTAGAGGATCGCTCTAGAAGTGTATCCCAATTGGTAGTTAAAACCTCAGTCCATGGCAAGCTGAGTAATTTCTTATAAAGATCCCCTGGCACCCAGGACTTATCATTTATCTCTTTTATTATTAAATCATTAAGAGCGCGTCTTCCAAAATATGCACTATACTCTTCAGAAACCCTCAGAGGGTCAGAAGCAGCCTTCATATCAAGATCGGCCATTATTTTCTTCGACAAATCCCCCCATAACGGCATCGACCTCCCCTTATCCCCAGAAGACGACGCGCATTTGCTGAATCCTGCACCAACCATTACAGCAGCACCGTGAAAATTATTATTTTTCTTCCAAAGACTTCCAGCAAATTTCTCGAGAACAGGATAATCAGGCAAATCAGCAACCTTATATTTTGACAAATCCATATCCACCTTCCCTTACTGCTATTTTCATTGTTGTCGACGGCTCATGCCTAGCCGAAGCTAGATTAGCCGGCTCGCCCTGTGGCATGATACTTTATGTTAAGCACGGATAGTTTCAGGATACCAAATAGGTTTCTGATAATTAAGGAGTAGCAAAGGAATGCCTCAAGAGAAAATTGATCTAGACTCGATACGTCACGAATTTGAAACTTGGCAAAGTTTTTTGAACAACACCATCGGTGTTCTAGCGTTTACTTTAGGTCTAGCATCGCTAGGAACACACTCACCTTCTTTTAACGCTGCTCTCTCTATTGCTTTCTTATTATCCGTGAGCTACTCAGCCAGGCAGATATTCCCTAATACATATAAAAAAATTAGGGACAAGAAGAATAAATCAGAGGAAGAAGAAATCTTCTTTAAAGGCCTTACCAAGCACCATTTTTCAATCCATAAATACGCTGTTTACGCACTAGGGTATTCATACTTGGTCTTTATCGCCACCAGTTCGCATTGGGTGACTATTTTTCCAGCGCTAACATCCTATATACACGGCCCCCTATCCTGAAAGGGATGTTTACGCCCTTTTTTGTCAGAGCTTCTGCTTGGTCTTCTCTTTTTCCTGCAGCCAAGCTCTGACTTTTTCCCCATCATGCTGCATCTCGCGCTGCAGAGATTCGATCTCTGATTGCGTCAACGGATTGAGCATTCTTGAAGTGTCCCGCTTCGACTTGGGTGAGTTGCTCGATTCCATAGTTAAGGCTAAGTCCTACTCCTAAAATGTTTACTAATATTACCCTAACCCTTGCCGACATCTGGTTAATCCGCATCCCAACGGCCGCTGCATCGCCATCAAGCTTTCCTCGTCTAGCTGGCCGATCCGGCCTTTCAGCAAGCATTCCACCAGGAACACATCTGTCTGCAGCTCTACTGCTGTCGTTTCAGCATCCCAGCCCTTGGCCGCGATCAGCTCTTTCAGCCGTATCATGACATCACTACGGGCCTTGAGGTCGGCCCGCTCTGCAGGGTCGTCCTCGATGGCATCCCAGGCACTGGTGAATGTTGCGTCCTTCATTCCGCTCTCCATAGCCTGAGTATATCCCTTGCCACCGTTATTATCCCGGTCCGAGAATGACAGCAACAGCCAGGGCCGCTACCACAGCACGAATTCCAGAGGCACTGTACTGCATGGAAAAAAGGTACAGTACAGGTACACTCACACGTTTTGACCGCCTTCGGAAAATTACGCTAACTTACTGTTATTAAAATACTTTCCGTTACGCCCAACTACGCCGCCCTACCCTTGATTTTGCTGGCTTTGCGGTATACCTTGCCAACTCATAATCGATTGGTCCCAGGTTCAAGTCCTGGTGGGCCCACCAATTTCCCCGTTCGATTTTCTCCTCTGGAGTGCAAACACTCTGCTCCTGAAATAAGAAAACCCCGCATCAGGAATGCGGGGCATAGAGACACCATGCGATTGCTGTTGATGCGGTCAGACAGTTTTTCCAACCGGGTATTGCTTCATCAGTTTGCGAATCACTCTCTGCATATAGCCATTGAAAACACCCGGCATGTGGCGCGCCACAAAACCAGTGAGCTTGCCTGCAGCACCAGGAATAATCATCCACTTTCCGGCATCCAGACCATCAACAATTTGATCGCAGGCTACATCCGCTTTCATGCAACCGGCCGTTTTCTTCAATTCCAGTGAGATGGGATTCCCGGACAAACGCTCGCCATCCACCAACGGCGTCTCTACTTCCGGTGGGCAGATGCAGCTCAGATGAATCCCCAAAGCGTCATACTCATAACGCAGCGTGGTGGCCAGACCGATAACACCGAATTTGGAGGCGCCATAGGCACTGTAAGCATAATTACTGGTATGCCCCGCCAGCGAAGCCACCAGCGCCAGACGTGAGCCCGACTCCATGAACGGCAACACCGCTGTGGCAAAATGCAGGCTGCCGTTCAGGTTGATATCAATGACCCGGCGAAACTCGGCGGGTTTCTGATCGGCCACCGTTTTGTTCAATACCACGCCGGCAGAATTAACCGCCAGACCAGGCGCACCGAACATGGCAACGGCATCAGCCACCGCTGCGGCGACCGCAGCATCATCGGTGATATCCATCCTGAAAAAGGACCAATGGGAACCGCTTTTTTCTGCCGCCTGTGTCAGCACCTTTTTGTTGTCCTGACTGACGGCCAGATCCAGCACGCTCACTGCGTAGCCGCGATTGAGATAGCGCGTTGCCATCCCCAGGCCAAGACCACTTCCTGCGCCCGTTATCATTACATGCTTCATGTTGCTCTCCTTCAATCCAGTTCACCGCTGGCTTTTAACCAGGCTTCGGATTCACGCATCCCTTCGGCAAGACGGATTTTGGGGCGATAGCCCAGCAGGCGTTTGGCTTTTTCGATGGAAAAGCCCCCTTTGCGGGAAAACATCAGCATGGTGTCCGGCGTCACTTCGTCATGGCGCTTGAGTAGCTGATTCATTCTCCAGACCCCTTTGGTCAACGCCAACGCAGCTTTCAATGGCAAACTGCGAGGAGAGCCCGACCGACCAGCCCAATGCCAGTGATGACTGAAAAATTCGTTGCAGGAAACCGTTTCGCCACCCCAAAGAATGAAAACCTGCCCGGCCCCTTCTTCCAAACCCGCCGCCAGCATAATGCCGTCGAGCAAATCCTCGATAAACACAGGAGTAAAGACACCGTCTCCATTATCAGGAAGAATCAGCTGGCCGGCTTTCGCCATCTTCAACGGTTCAATTAACCAGGCCCGGGAACCCGGCCCATAGACATCACCGGGGCGGATAATGGTGACGTCTATTTCCCGCGCTGCATGCGCCGCCAGTGCAACGTGTTCACTGGCACCCTTGGCCACGCCATACAGGTAATCCTTGCCAATAGTGACCGGCCAGTTTTCATCGGCACCGTCCGGGTAGTCGTACCCCAGCGCAGCAATGGAAGAAAAATGCACGAACCGTTTCGCGCCGGCGGCCACGGCCACATCAATGGCCTTGCGTGTGCCAGCAACGGTAATCTTGCGATAGGCCGGCCATTGCGCAGCCAGGCTTACCACTGCGGCGGTGTGAATAAACAACTCACAGCCTTTGGCATGCGCAGCCCAACTGGCGGGATCAGTAATATCGCCAGCCACAATGCCGGCACTTTCATCCGGTTGCAGATCCATACCCCGGACCTCACAACCCAGCGCCTTGTAGCGCGCCATGATGGCTCGCCCGATAAACCCGCCCGCACCGGTAATAAAAACCGATTTCGGGATGGCAGGCTGCTGCCCGTGTTCGCCGACAGGCATTGTTGTTGTCATCTGGGTTCCCCTGTTAAAAGCGGGAGCCATCCGCTATGCAGCCGTTGGCTCCCTGACAGACTCAGTCTTTTATTTTGGAGGCGTAGTCCGGCATGGAAGGTTTGATGTAGTTAGCCGGTGCCAGACCGTTTTCCTGGATGTGCTGCTCGATCAACAGATAAATCGAGTTGGCATCCAGAATGCTGTGGTACTCACCGTTCTCGTCAAAGTTCACGTTAGCCCCTTCAACCAGCATCAGGGTATCGGTGATCTCGGTGTTGTCTTCCGGCACGCTGAACGTATGAATACTGCCACCCGGCTCGAACAGGTAGGAACCGGCCGTCTGTGGCTGATCCGGGTATTCCACATAGTTCCACTTACCTGACAGGGTCCACAGGTGAACCGTGCCGGTGTGGTAATGCATGGGCAGACGTACACCGGGGTGGAACATGACTCGCAGCACCCAGATGCCACGATTAATATCAATATACTGAGGCTGAACATCCAGGCCGGGGACCATGATGTCCTTGTAGATCGGCATATCGTTATTGTTGAACGTCAACAGTGAGTCGTGATCTTTTGCAACGATGGGCAACATATTTGCTCTCCCTGAATCTCTTGTTGGAATGGGGTAGCAACATACTGCGCTCGATACACGATGTAGACTTGATAAAGTGCGCCAATGATTTAGCATTTTGCGCCAGTAGAGGAGCGTTTCACGGGCTCAGGGACAAATGAAATGCAGGATTTTGCACGCAGCTCAGCGTTGTTTGGCTTTGACGGGCTTGTTGCCGAATACGGCCTGTCTCATACCACATTGTTGGTAGAAGCGGGCCTGCCCGCCGACACCCTGGATCACCTGCAAGGCGTGGTTTCCTATCGGCGTTTTCTGGCCCTGTTGCAGCTCAGCGCAGAACGCAGCCAGGACCCACTGTTTGGCCTGAAACTGGGCCTGCGTCAGGGCGTAGCCATATTCGGACCGATTCTCTACCTGCTCAATAACGCCAGCACCGTAGGGGAAGCTCTCTCCGAACTTCGCCAGTACTTTCACCTGCATATGGGCGCCGCCCATGTGGAGCTTAGTCCCTACGGCGACAAGATTCAGTTGGCTTACCGCGTTCTGGACCCGACCCAGCCCGGCCTGAATCAGGGCGCCGAGCTGGCCATGGGGGTCGGGGTGAAATTGTTGAAAACCTTGATGGGGGAAAACTGGCAACCCCGGCCCGTGCTATTGGAGCATGCCCGCCAGAGCGCCGCGTCACTCTATCGGGACAGGTTGGGAGTCAGCCCCCAATTCAACGCGGACACCACCGCCATCCTGCTGGAGCCGCAGGATCTGGAACTGCCTCTCAGCGAATCCGACCCGGTGTTGCATCAGCTGATCCGCCAGCACCTGGATACCCTGCAACGGCTTACGGACCTTGAACTACCCGGTTATGTGAGCAATCTGCTGCGCGACCTGCTTCCCCAGGGTCGAGTAACACTGGACCATATTGCGCAATGCATGGCCATGAGCCGGCGCACCCTGCAACGTCGCCTGAAAGATTCCGGCACCTCGTTTCAACAGATTCTGGACGACACCCGGCAAAAAGTGGCGCTTCATTATCTGCGTGATTCACAGCTACAAGTCACCCAACTTTCCGATCTGCTGGGTTACGCAGACCTGAGCGCATTCTCCAGAGCATTCTCGCGCTGGTTCGGGATTCCTCCCTCACAGTGGGAACAACAGAAATCCCGGTAACGGTTATGGCGATACACAGACCGCGTTTCGCGTCATCGACGACCAACATTAAGTCGTCTCTGCAAACCGCTTGCGTACTCAAGGTGAACTGAAGAGAGAGAATGACAGGCGTGGAGGAAGAGGCCGGAGAGATTCTCCGGCCACAGGCAGGGGGAAGGTTACAACTTTTTAACGCGCCGGTTTTTGCCCTTGATTTTGCCTTTCAATAATCGCTCCAGCGCCAGGTCAGCACTGTCACGATCGATAGCCACATAAGCCTGATAATCCGTGACGGTAATCTTGCCCACCTTGTTGCCGGCAATCCCCGCATCACCGGTCAGCGCGCCGAGAATATCGCCGGGGCGAAGCTTGTCCTTGCGGCCGGCGCCGATGCACAACGTAATTGTCGGGGGCTGCAAGGTGTCACCTTCACGGGGCTTCAGGCTGCTCACCGGGTGCCAGTTCAGGGGCGCGCCCTGCAATTCTTCAATGGCCATGGCACGACGGGATTCGCGCGGCGCTACCAGGTTGATGGCCAGGCCCTTTTCACCGGCTCGACCGGTACGGCCGACACGGTGAATGTGGGTCTGCGGTTCATGGGACAGTTCTGCATTGATAACCATATCCAGGTTATCGATATCCAGGCCCCGCGCTGCCACATCCGTGGCAACCAGCACCGACAGGCTGCGGTTGGCAAACAACGTCAGCACCTCATCGCGCTCGCGCTGTTCCAGGTCACTGTTGAGCACCATGGCCGACATCCCCTGCCGGCAAAGCTGGTTCACCACGTCCTGGCATTGCTTTTTGGTCACACAAAACACTACGCAGGACACCGGCCGGAAACAGGCAATGGCACGGGCCACCGCCTCTTCCCGCTCAGCAGGGTCTACCTCGTAGTAGCGCTGTTCGATCTGGCTATTATCGTGGAGCGCGTCCACCTCTACATGCTGGGGATTGTTCATGAAGGTTGCCGCCAGCTGCTTGATCCCTGCCGGATAGGTAGCCGAAAACAACAGGGTCTGGCGACGGGATGGCGTCTGCCGGATCACCTCGGCAATGCTGTCGTAGAACCCCATATCGAGCATACGATCCGCTTCATCCAGCACCAGGGTATTCAGCCCTTCCAGACTCAGCGTGCCCTTGCTCAAATGCTTGAGCACCCGCCCCGGCGTGCCCACCACGATCTGGGCTCCATGTTCCAGCGAGCCAATCTGCGGACCAATGGGCTGCCCCCCGCAGAGCGTCAGCACCTTGATATTGCCGGGGCCACGAGCCAGCCGGCGGATTTCCCCGGCCACCTGATCGGCCAGCTCCCGGGTGGGGCACAACACCAACGCCTGGCAACCGTAATAGCGTGGATTCAATGGATGCAACAGGCCAAGACCGAAAGCCGCCGTCTTGCCACTGCCGGTGCTGGCCTGGGCAATCACGTCATGCCCTTTCAGCACAAATGGCAGGCTTTGTGCCTGCACCGGCGTCATGGTGGCGTAACCCAGGGTATTCAGGTTGGCGAGCAATTCCGCAGACAGCGGCAGGGAAGCAAAAGAGGCATCAGTCACGGGAGCAGCCTGTGGCAAAGAGAAGTGGCAAGGAAACACTGACAACGCACGGCCAGCGTATGCCTAGTGTAGCAGTTGTCGCATTGTGGTGAGGATCAAATTGTGCGGCGACTGGGGGTCTCCGACTGGCACCTCTGATATAGTACCGGCAACCGGGAAATCTGTTGATCATGTCATTATTCCATCGCCCCGCATGCCTGACTCACCTGCACCGCGAAGAACTCGCCACCGGACTGGTGCGCGTGGGTTGCCACTACGCCCCTGAGCGTCTCTGCGACGACAGCTTTGCCCAGGCAGACATCCCCCTGCCGCCCTCCCTGAGTACGGCGGTGGCCAAACGCCGCAGCGAGTACCTGGCCGGTCGATGGTGCGCCCGCGAAGCGCTGGCGATGCTGGGAATGGAGGGCATCCCTGCCCTGGGACCCGACCGGGCACCACAATGGCCCGCAGGCAGTCTGGGCAGCATTACCCATAGCCAGGGCATTGCTGAAGTGATGGTCGCCGACGCACGCCATTGGCTGACCGTAGGGCTGGACACGGAACAATGGCTCAGCGCAGAACGGGCAGCCCGGCTGTGCCGGGAATTACTGACCCACGAAGAACGGGAACAACTGGAAGGGTTATCGCCTATTCAGCGCGCCAATCGCATCACGCTGATTTTTTCCGCCAAGGAAAGCCTGTTCAAGGCGCTCTACCCGATCACCGGCAAACGCTTTTATTTCCATGACGCGGAGCGCCGGGACGCCCGTTCACTGACCCTGCTGAAAACCCTGTCGCCAGACTGGAAGCTTGGCGCCACCATTCCTTTTCGCTGGCGCGAACGACAGCAAGGCGTGCTGAGCTGGATTGCCCTGCCCCGTTAGCGGGTTACGCTGCCATGCCCTTGCGGCACAACCGTGGGCAGTCTTCACACAGCGCCGTGTCCGGCAAACGAAAGCGAATGCAACAGGTACGACGCACGGTGATCACCGTGCCGGTGTTGGCGTTCATCCTGTCCTGGTAGGCTCCGAACAAGGGATTTCTGTCACCGTTTTCAAAGGTGGGCTGATCAAGCAACGCCCGCCCCGGCGCCCAGAGCATCTCCGGCAAACCCGCCCCTTTCAGCTCACCCGTGAACCAGTGGATGTAACGGCTGGCATTACTCCACAGCACCCGGGTGGATAGCCCCAGTGCCTGCTGCCAGGCAGTGATAACCGGCTGCAGGTTCTCCCGCATTATTCCCTCGAAACGGGACAGCGGGTGCGCGGATGCCACAATTTGTTGTCCGTCATCCGGCAACACAAAGACACCGGGCAGCCCCTGCGCATCCACCTCGACCGCCAGCACGTTCACCGACAAAGGCAATTCACGCTGCAGGATCAGGTTGGCCGCAAGCACCGGCGGCAACAGCCGCAAGAAATAGTATTTACTCCAGATGGAGAGCAGCGCCCGCTCGTCTTCCCCCTTCAAGTCAGGACGAAATTGATACAACGACTGCCGTAACCGGCCGGCATCAAACAGATCGGTTAACGGGATGGCCGCATCGTTCGGCTCGGCCAGGCGTAACAAGCGGCCATAAGAAGAGAAGCCCCCTTGAAACAAGGGGGCCAGAGCAGGAATCATCAGCTTGCACAGGCCGTTTCGAGCGGCCGGCTCTGCCGTTCTATCAACGCATCCACCACTTCCTGGGAGCGCACTGCCAAGATCGACAACAGGGTGTCACTGAGGCCATGGGTTTCTTCACAACAGCCCTGCAGGAACACATTGGCATGGCAGCCTGATGCCATGGGCAACCGATAACAGCGCTCCACACCTTTCTCCGACATCCAATCCGCCATGGGCGACAGCAACTGCTCATGGCCATTGCGGTTATAACCGGTGGCCAGCACCACCCCGTCATAGACTTCAGTCTGTTCCACGCCGGTGTCCTTGTTGCGCAGGGTCAACAGCACACGGGTGCCATCATTCTGCACACCAACGATATCACGGTTGGACAGGAAGCGGTGCTGCACCTTGCCGGTGACTTTCTGCAGGTAAAGACGCTCGTAGATCTGTTCAATTTCCGCCAGATCCACTACCGCGTAATTGGTCTGACTGAAACGCTTGAGAAAATCCTGCCGCTCGGATTCCGGCCGGGCGTAAATAGTATCCGTGAACGATGGATCGAAAATTTCATTCACAAAAGCGCTGTCATCGGCCGGGTGCAGGGCCCGGCTGCGACTGACCAGATCCATCTTGCCATCCGGGTACTGGTCCATCAGATCCAGATAGATTTCAGCGGCACTCTGGCCTGCTCCGATCACCGCAATGCGGGGCGTTTCGTGGCGACCAAACCGCTCGTATTCGTGTTTATAGCGCGATGAGTGAACCATGTTGTCACCCATCTTGCCGGCGAACACGGCCGGGATCTTCGGGTAACCACCAATGCCGATCACCAGGTTACGGGTAAAAATTTCAGTCTCACTGCCATCCGCGTTCCGTGAACGAACGCGCACCCATTCCACTTCGCCACCCTGCTCCACCGGCTCAATGGCAATCACTTCCTGGCCGTAGTGCACATGCTCTTTAAACTGATCGGCGGACCAGCGCATGTAATCGTTATATTCCACACGGGTAGGAAAGAACGTGCCCATGTTGATAAAGGAATCCAGACGATTGTTGTCATGCAGGTAATTAACAAAGGTGAAACGGCTGGCGGGATTGCGTAGGGTCGCCAGGTCTTTCAGAAATGACACCTGCATGCGAGTGCCTTCCAGCAACATGCCGCCGTGCCATTCAAAGCGGGGCTGTTTTTCCAGAAAGCAGTAACGCAGGCCATCCAGGTCTTTCTGCTCGTCCAGTGCAATGGCAATGGCCAGGTTGGCCGGGCCAAAACCAATACCAACGACATCGTATTCCTGAGAATGAACGCTCATGGTGATATGTCCTCAATGTGGCGGAAGCCGAACGGCCTCCGGGTTATCCATACACCGACCACCGAAGAATTCGGACAGTCAGCCACTTGCTGCCGGATAGTGGTGGGCAGCGCGCCATGGCGGTTCAGAGTGAAAAAATCCGAACCGTGATTTTCAGCTCAGCTCGCAACGCTCAAAAAACGCATCACGATGCAGCACCATCAGGGCTGCGCGCTTGTGCGGAAAATCAAACTCCTTTGGCTTGGCAAATCGCCTGGCTTGAAGGTGTTGAATCATCCTGTCGTTATCCGAGCGTGGCTCGGACACAATCCTTGTGGTACGACAATCATCGAGAAACAGGTAATGGCAGAGCGCATTCAGCCATGCCTTTACCTTGTGCGGGCCACGGTGATGGTCTTCGCCCACCAGCATGTGAATCCCGCGATCAAAATCCTGTGCATCGTAATAGGGTGCGATGCGATCTTCCTTGGCCCAATACGCCTCAAAGTAGGCGAAGGGCTCATCATCAATGCAACCGATCAGGTTAAGCACTCGCGGCTCTTTCGCCTGGCTCTCCAGGTAAGCGCGATGCTCTTCCAGGGTGCCGCTCTGCTCCCAGAAGGCAGCCACACGCTCGCTGTTCTGCCAGCGCATGAAACGGTGTAGGTCTTCCTCAATATCCAGCGTGCGCAGAGACACCCACGCCTGAATACCGGTATCAAAACGGCGGTACACTTCCCCCGCCGGCTTGGCGCGGCGTCGTGGGTGACGCCGGCCGGATTCATCCATGATCATGGTGACCGGATACGGCAAGGCATCGCCCTGGCTTAACCAGTCACCGGGCAGCTGCCAGAACATGTCGCGTTCCAGCCGTGCTGTTTGATTCTCTTCCTGAATCATGAAAGCAGCGTTAAAACCGCTCTCAAACTGCAGGGTGTTCATATCCGGCTGCGAGACAAAGAACGCCCAAGCAGCACGCAGAAGCTGCGTCGGTTCCTGGCAAGACTGCACCACACGGGCGATGCCGTCGGTCAGTTCCACCGTTAACAGATCCTGATCATCCCACTGGCACCGCCACTGCGGTGCCAGTGCCTGTTCAAACACATCCAGCCGCTGCCCACAGGGCAGCGGAATGGATTGGTAATGACTCTTACCAGGCATAGGTCACGCTGCCGATAACATTGCGACGGTCGCCGTACCAGCAGTAGTAGTCACAGGTCGCAACGTACTGCTTGTCTTCCAGGTTCTTGGCCGCCACCTGGAACTTGAAATCCTTGTAACGGTAACTGACCGTGGCATCCCAAAGAGTATAGGACGGGACTTTCAGGGTTTCGGTGTTATCGCCATACGTATCGCTGACGTAACGCACCCCGGAACCAATGGCGAAACCGTTCATCGGGCCACTCAGGAAAGTGTACTTGGCCCAGGCCGAGTACAGGGTATCGGCGATATTCACCGGGCGGTTACCTTCTTCAGCAGGAGTGCTGTCGGAAACAATTTCCGGATTCATCCAGGTAGCGTTGGCCAGCAGGCTGAAGCTCGGGGTGATATTGGCAACGGCTTCCAGCTCAACACCTTCGCTTTCCACTTCACCGATCTGCTGAAACGCTGGCGTACCGGCTGCTCCGGAGGCCAAATTTTCCTGGGTGATTTTGAACGCTGCTGCGTTGAGGTAGCCATCAATACCTTGTGGCTGGAACTTCATGCCCACTTCGATCTGATCGCCCTCTTGCGGCTTGGCCGCATCACCATTCTGATCCTGCTGCAGAATCGGCTGGAAGAACTGCGAGTAGCTGGTATACGCAGTGACGTTGTCATTCAGCAGCCAGGCCAGACCGGCGTTGGCAGTCCACTTGTCGTTGTCGATATTTTGCTCGACGCCAGTGGTTTTATTTTCGATATCGCTACTGGCCCGGTCAAAACGGGCGCCCACAGTCAGCACCAGATTGTTATCGAACTTCATCTGGTCTTGCAGGTAGCCACCGACCTGATAAGCATCAATGGTAGTTCGCTGGCGGCTGGTCACTTCTGTACACACGAAGGTGGAGAAATTACAGGAAACGGGCGTCAGCTCATCAGCGTTTCGGTACTGCGGATCAAACGGATTCAGCGTCGCCGGCGCGAAAATGCCCGGCGCAGCTTCGTAACCCATCAGCGGGTCACCAAAGCTCTTTCCGTCGATGTGCAAGCTTTGATAATCGATACCCGCCAACAACGTATGCTCAACATTGTTGATAGACCATTTATGGATCAAACGGTTATCCAGATTAATGCCATAGGCATCACCGTCTTCATCACTGAGGCCGCGAACCGCTTGCGAGTCGCCACTACCCGGCAGATAGCCCAGTGAGTACATTTGCTTCAGATCCACATCGATTTGCTGATAGCGAGCACTTTGCTGGAAAGTGGTCGAGTCATTGAACGCATGGTCCAGCTGATAACCGAAAGAAACCTGGGTGCGTTCAAACTGCTCGTAATCCAGATTACCGATGGCAACATCATCGTCGATTTTGCCATTGGGGTTGGCAGAAATCGTGCCGCTGGAAGGCAGGAACTGCAGGTACGGGTCAGAATCATCTTTCTGGTAGGACGCCAGCAATGTCAGCTCAGTCCGGTCACCCAGACCCAGTTTTAGAGACGGTGCCAGCATCGTGCGTTCGGCTTCCAGATCGTCTACCTGGGTTCCGTTTTCGCGGCCAAGCGCGACAACACGCCAGGACACATCTTCCGACGGAGCACCGCCCACATCCACCGACAGCTGTTTGCGATCATAGCTGCCGTATTCTGCAGTCACGGAACCAAAGGAGTAATCCTGAGGGCGCTTGCTAATAACGTTAATCACACCGCCCGGAGGCGTCTGCCCATACAAAACAGAAGCCGGGCCACGCATGATTTCTACACGTTCCTGGGCAAAAGGATCCAGCTGCCAGCTGTAAAATCCATAGGAATAAACCCGGGTCCCATCACGATACAAACCGTTATTGGCCTGTTTGAAACCGCGAATAACAAACCAGTCTTGCTTGTTATCTTCGCCGTAAAAGTTCGCCTGAATACTGGGCGTGTACTGCAAGGCATCGGCGATGCTGACAGAGGCGCGATCATCCATCTGCTCGCGGGTAACAATGGAAACGGCACGCGGCGTTTCTTTCACCGGCGTATCCGTCTTGGTGGCAGTGAGGCTTCTCTGGCCCACATAACCAAAATCATCACCGCCGTACACGTCGTCTGACTGCTCGGCATCCACCTCGATAGTCTGCAATTCATCAGCATCCTGCTGCTCTTCTGCCCAGGCAGGTGACGCTGCCATTGTCGCGGCTACCGCCAACGCCAGCGGATTCCGGCCCCACTTCAGCCCCCGGATCAGCCCGCTCTCGGTCCGATTCCCCATGGTCGTTCTCCTAAAAATCGTAAAAACTACAGTAATAGGAATGATTCGCAACTGCATTATACAGATTGCAAACCTTACGACTAGTGCACAAAAAAAGTGATTAGCCGGGCATTTCAGTCAATGGTTGCTGAGCGTTGCTCCGTTCAAGCCGGTCCGGCAAGCTCTGTAAAAAGGTGGCCTCACGCACAATCGTCAAATGATCCGCCTGCACGGTGTCGCTGTGGGCGAAATCAACACACGCGGCCAGCCCGTTCTCAAGAGTCCGGGCACGGCCCGCCGGCTCACTGGCCCACCAACTGTGTACCGGGCCCTGCAACGTTGGCAGCTGATAGCCCCAACATAAATCCCGCAAATGTTGCTCCACCGCCCAGGCATGCAATAACTGCGCAGCACTGTCGGCCACCGCCAGCTCAATGGGTTGCGTGGCCAGCCATTGCGCAAAGTTCTGCGGCCACTGCGCCGGTTTGCTGTCACGCAGGCGCGCAATGCAATCATCCAGCGCCATGGACGACGCCGAGGTCAGCAGCATGCCCAGATGTTCCCGTAACGTCTGCTGCGCCTGCGGCGATGACCACTGGTCTTCCGCCACTTCGTGGCCCGGCACGTAGGTATCCAGCAGCCCCACAAAGGCCACGGTTTCGCCAGCCTGTTCCAGCCAGTGAGCCAACTCCATGGACAAGGCGCCCCCCAATGACCAACCCAGCAAGTAGTAAGGACCTTGCGGCTGCTGCTGACGCACCGTGCGGTAATACCGCTCGGCCATTTCATTCAGTGACGGATCAAACCAGCCAGGCTCCAGGAAACTGCGCGATTGCAGGCCCCGCACCTGCCACTGCCCTTCCAGGCTGGCGGCCAGCGCCTGATAACCGGTGGTGCGCCCAGTCACCGGATGCGGGCACCACAGCACAGGCAGATCGCCGGCCCGGTTCAGGGGCGTTACCAGTGCCGGATCGGCACAGGCTTCACGGGGCGCATCTGCCAGAGCCAACAATGCCTGCAAGGCCTGACGGTAACGGCCACACCAATGTGCAATCTGCTGCTCGTCATACACACTGGACGCAAACTCCCAGACCAGCTCCAGCTGTCCGCCGACCACCTGACCGTTAAGCGCCAGGGGGGAGGCCATGGGATTGTCGCCCGCCTGGGCAGTGCCGCCGCCGCGCAACGGCGTAAAGCCCTGAATCAAGGCATCGTCGTGGTACTGCCCCAGATAGTTGAACGTGACCGGCGCATCCGGGCTGTCGTTCAGTGCGCTGTCAGCAAGAAAACGCAAAGCGCCATAGCCCACACCGCCATCCGGTTCGGTTTGCTGTAATTGCTGCGATACCGCAAACAGGTTCTGGCGCGGGTCGTCGGAGAACGGCAGCGATACCGGATACAGGCTGGTAAACCAACCCAGCGTCCGGCTCAGGTCCATGCCCGGCGCCAGGCGGGTTTCCCGGCCGTGCCCTTCCAGATTGATAACCAGGTTTTTATTTTCAGCAGGCGCATCGCTGGCGGCGCTATTGCCCACGGTTGCGGATCGCGCCACCAGCGACGCGCCTGCAGCAGAAGGTTGCAGCGTTCGGGAGAGCGCAGTCAGCAAGAGCGCCGGCACGCTAACGCCCAGTTTGGTTGGCGCATCCTGTAGCAGCCGGCGGGTATCCGCCTTGTCCAGCGACAAGGTGGCACTTTGCTTTTCGGCGTAAGCTGGCAAGGCAGCCGATGTCTTGTCCGGTTGCTGGGCCTGCCAGAACGGCAATCGTTCATCACCGTTGTTCTGCAGCCATTGCACCAGCGCCTGATGCCAGTCGCCCAGATTGTGGGTACGCTCCGGCAAGGTTATCGCCTGGCCTGCCAGTGCCTGCCCATACGCACTGAGCAAATCGTCCAGCAGAATACGCCAGGACACCCCATCCACCGCCAGGTGATGAATCACCAGCAACAACCGATCCGGCTGCTGCGGGGTTTGCACGTAAAGCACACGGAACAGTTCCCCTGTTTCTATGTTCAGACTTTGCTGGGTCTGTTCACACAAGGCGGATACCGCCGCATCGTCCTGTGCCTGTCGCCACCACAATAATTCATGGCCCGGTGCATCCGCCGGCAAACAGGTTTGCATCCAGCCGTTCTGCTCACGGATAAATTGCAATCGCAGGGCGTCGTGCTGTTGACACAAGGCCTGCAGGGTCGCCTCCAGCGCCGGCCGTTCCATGGGAGTATCCAGCGCCAGCCACAGGTGCTGATTCCAGTGACTGGGGCTGGGCGGATTCAGGGAAAAGAAATGCTGCTGAATGGGCAGCAGGGGTAGCGCGCCCTGCAAGGGCTGTTGAGAAATAACCGACGCCTGGGCACTCACTGCCTCAACCGCCAGCTCTTTCAACACCGGCTGCTCGAACAGCTCTTTCGGCGTTAACGCCAGACCCTGCTGGCGGGCACGGCTGACCACCTGCAAGGCAAGAATGGAGTCACCGCCCAACGCAAAGAAATTATCATCGCGGCTGACGGTTTCACGGCCCAGCAGTTGTTGCCAGATCGTCGCCAGGGTCTGTTCATTGTCCGTCTGTGGTGCATCACCTTCGCTGGCGGTTTGCCACTGCGGTGGCGGCAACGCCTTGCGATCGACTTTCCCTGCCGGGGTCAGCGGCAAGGCTTCCAACACGATCAACTGGCTGGGCACCATATAGTCCGGCAGTGATCCCGCCAGCGCCGCCAGGATGTCATCGGTAACGATAGGACCACGGGGAACCACATACCCCACCAATCTATCCCCGGCGGGAGAAGGCTGCGCCACCACGGCCGCCTCACGAATCGGTTCATGGCCCAGCAGCTGGCTTTCAATTTCGCCCAGCTCAATACGGAAACCGCGAATCTTCACCTGCTGATCCACCCGGCCCAGGTATTCCATCACGCCATCGTCCCGGTACTTCACCAGGTCCCCGGTGCGATACATACGCTCGCCCGGCTCACCGAAGGGATCCGGCAGAAAGCGTTCGGCGGTCAGGTCCGGGCGCTGATGGTAGCCACGGGCCAGGCCCACTTCGTTGCCGATATACAGTTCCCCCGCGACGCCAACCGGCACCCGGTTAAGATCCTGATCCAGTACATACAGTTTTCTCGGCCCCACGGCGGTACCGATGGGCGCATAGGCACTGCTCAGAGAGTCCCCTTCATAAGCCGCCCACAGCATCGGCGTGACCACGGTTTCGGTAGGGCCGTAACCGTTGAGAATGCGCTGCGGCTTCAACACCTGCTGCATGCGCTCGAAGGTTTCCCGGGTAAAGGCTTCGCCACCCAGGGTCCAGGAACGCACTTTCAATACGGGTTTTTCCTGTTCGATCCAGTCCAGCAACGGGCCCATATAGCTGGGCGGAAAACAGGCCACGGTAACGCCTTCGTTTTTCAGCACCTCACAGCATTGTTCCGCGCTCCACAGTTGCTGATCACGGATCACCACACGGGAACCAAAGGCCAACGGCACCGTCCAGCGTTCCACCGCCCCATCGAAGCTGATGGAGGCAAACTGCAGCTCCACATCGTCCGGGGTCATGCCATAGCGTTCACCAATGGTCTGCACATGCATGGTGAGACCGGCATGGGTCAACGACACGCCTTTGGGTTTGCCGGTGGAACCGGAGGTGTAGATCACATAGGCGAGCTGGTCCGGGTGCGGTTCTTCGTTGGGAATGCCGAAAGCAAAACTGTCCAGTGAGAGTGTATCGACAGCAATAGGGCTAACGGTTTCAACACGGGGCAAGGTTTCCATCAAATCTGAAGAGGTGAGCAGCAACGTCGCGCCGCTGTCTTCCAGCATGTAGTGCAAGCGGTCGGAGGGATAACCCGGGTCCAGCGGCAGGAAAGCGCCGCCGGCTTTCATCACGGCGATAAAAGCTTCCACCATGGTGACGCCGCGCTCGAAGGACACGCCGACCACATCATCCGGTTTCACACCCTGTGCGATCAGGTAACGGGCCAATTGGTTGGAACGTGCTTCCAATTCGGCAAACGACACACGGGTATCCCCGTGCACCAGCGCAATGGCATCACCCTGCTTCGCGGCCTGCTGCGAAAACAGGGACACAAAACTGCTCTGATGCCACTCGCCCTTTCCCTGTCCCCAATGCTGCAACTGCGGTAAATCAGCCTCTGACACAGCGATGGCACCCAGCGTTCGCTGACCCTCGCCGAAGGCCGCCAGCACCTGGCTCATGGCCTGCTTCAGTCGCTCGGCGGTGTCTGAATGAAAACGGTCTGCCGCATAGGTCAGCGTCAGCAACAACGCACCGCCATCCCCCTCATGGACATCCAGTGCCAGATCAAACAACGCATGCGGCACACCCTGAGCAAGCGGTGCAATGGTGACGCCGTCGCTCAGGTTTCTTGCTGCCGTATCGCGACGCTGATAGTTGAACAACACCTGAAAAAGGGGTGTTTCACCCGGCTCCCGGCGAGGCGACAGGGATGCCACCAGCTGATCAAACGGCAGCGCCTGGTGAGCCTGGGCGTCCAGCATGGTCTGGTGTAGCTGCGCCACCCACTGGTTTACCGTGAGCGCCGCCTGCGGCTGCCCGCGTACCACCAGGGTATTTACAAAAAATCCCACCAACGCTTCTACTTCGGCGCGCTCGCGGTTAGCCACCGGGACGCCCACCGGAATATCACGGCGGCCACTCACCGACGCCAGCGCCCACTGCCAGGCCGCCAGCACCACCGTGAACAGGGTGGTGTCGTTTTTCCGCGCCAGCGTCTGCAGTGGCCCCTGCAAGTGTGAAGGAACCGTCCACTGCACACTGGCCGCAGTACGCAAGGCGGTCTGTGCCGGGGCACGGTCGTGGGCAATCAGCAACGGAGGTTGCGCCCTTTTCTGTTGATCATGCCCCAGTTGTTGGCGCCAGTACGCCAGTTGTCTGTCTCGTTCACCGGCATCCAGCCAAGCCTTTTGCCAAAGCGCGTAATCCGCATACTGAATGGCAAGCTCTGGCAACGATGCATCGCTGAGATACGCCTGCGCCAGATCCGCAAAGAACACGTCCATGGACCAGCCATCGGACACCAGATGGTGCATGACCAGCTGCAAGCGCCAGCCTTGATCCGACAGTTGCAGCAACTGCACACGCAATGGTGAATCACTGCCCAGCACAAAGAGCCGGTGGGCATGTTCATCCGCTAGGGTTTGCCGGGCGTTGTCATCCAGCGTGCGAGCATCGCGCTGTTCAACGGTCAGGGAATCATTGCCAATCTGTTGTAGCCCTTCACCGCCCTCTTCCACAAAACGGGTACGCAGGCTTTCATGCCGCTGGACCACCGTATCCAGAGCCCGCAGCAACCGCGACACATCCAGTGCTCCGTTCAGTTCAAATGCGGCGATCAGGTGGTAGGCGGTGTTGTCCGGCTCCAACTGATGAATGGTCCACAGACGCTGTTGTGCTGGCGCCAGCGGGATACGATTCGGGCGGTCACCGGCGACAATCGGCAGGCGTTCGAAGGGAATGCCCTTTTCCCCCAGCTTCTGTAGAAAAACCGCCTGTTTGGTTTCATCCAGCGCCATAAAGCGCTGCGCCAGTGCCGCCTTGTCCAGGCTCATAGGTCACTCCGGATCATAAATCTTCCAGGTCATCGAGCAGATCGGCCATGGCCGACAGATCATCCTGCTCCTGCTGTTTGGCGTCGCCGTTGTGTTCGTCCACCAGGGCGGCCAGTGCCTGCAAGGTGTCCGCCTCAAATAACGCGCGCAGAGGAACGTCCACACTCCAGCGATCACGTAGCGTGGCAACCACCCGTGTGGCTAACAGCGAATGCCCACCGAGGGCAAAGAAATTGTCATCCAGCCCCACCGGCGATTGCCCCAACAATTCTTCCCACAGCGATGCCAATTGCTGTTCGGTGTCGGTTTGTGGAGCACGGTATTCACGGGCCTGCCATTGCGGTTCAGGCAAGGCCTTGCGGTCCAGCTTGCCGTTGGGCGATAAAGGCAGCGCCTCCAGCACCATAAACAGCGAGGGCACCATGTACTCGGGCAACGCCTCAGCGAGAGACTGTCGCCAACCGTCACAGTTATCGCTATCGGCGCTCACATAAGCCACCAACTGGTCACCGGCGTCACTGTGATGAGCAACAACAACCGCATCATTCACCTCAGGCAATTGTTTTAGCTGTTGTTCGATTTCACCCAGCTCGATACGCAAGCCACGGATCTTCACCTGATGATCGAGGCGGCCCAGATAATCAATGATGCCGTCGTCCCGTTGCCGCACCTGATCGCCGGTGCGGTACATGCGGCTGCCCGGCTCACCGAAAGGATTGGGCAGGAAACGATCTGCCGTCAGATCCGGGCGGGCAAAATAGCCCCGTGCCAACCCTGTACCGCCCAGGTACAACTCACCGGGGACACCACGGGGGACCGGGTTAAGATCCGTATCCAGCACATGCAGCTGAATATTGCTGATCGGCGCACCGATGGGCACGGTGTGTCCATCTGCCGGCTTTTCCTTTTCTTCTCTCTCCAGGGAACGGCACTGCCAGAAACTTACATCAATGGCGGCTTCGGTCGGACCGTACAGGTTGTGCAGTTCCACATCGTTGCGGCTGGCGAATACGGCTTTCTGCAGTTCCATATCCAGCGCTTCGCCGCTACAGATCAGGCGCTTGAGTTGCGGCAGATGCTGCAGGCCGGTGGCATCCACAAACGCCTTCAACATGGACGGCACAAAGTGCAGCGTGGTGACGTCTTCGTCGGCCATGACCTGTTGCAACCATTGCGGATCACCATGGGCTTGCGGCGGTGCCACCGCCAACCGCGCGCCCACCATCAATGGCCAGAAAAATTCCCACACTGACACATCAAAACTGAACGGCGTTTTTTGCAATACACAGTCCGCCGCCTGCAACGGATAGGCGTTCTGCATCCACAGCAACCGGT